>PVMK01148447.1_pt1 | contig 60253 bp, 44 predicted proteins | sample 1853481 | NCBI WGS metagenome assembly PVMK01 (sample SAMN08533507, study PRJNA380276) | Marine sediment metagenome, whole genome shotgun sequencing project.
GGCAATTGACGTGTTATAAGGCACTACTGGATATCCCATTATTGCTTAACAGAGAGTTGTAAAGGTCTTTAACTGAGTCCCTACCCATCAACGCCATTTAACCGATGATGTCCGTGAACATGATAACTGCTAGTTGAAAACCCATCTACATTCTTCAGTTTCCTCTTGCCTAAAAATGCTGCTTTGATCCCCTCCTTATTTCGAACATTTTTATATACAGCCTCAGATAAGCAAATCCCACCGGGGGCTGCCTCACTTTGAATTCGAGCAGCTATATTAACGCCATCGCCAAATACATCTCCATTTTGATACGTGACATCACCAGTATGGATACCAATACGTATTTTGCTGTCTATTTCTTTGTTTAGTTGCTGCTGAATCTCAATGGCACTTTTAACTGCATCAAGTGCACTTCCAAAACTGCATAATGCACCGTCTCCAAGGTCCTTATGCCATTTGCCGTTATGTTTCTGAACCAATGGTGTTGCAATGCTTTTGAATTGATCTAATACTTCAAACGCTTTTTGCTCATCCTCACCCATCAATGCTGTATAGCCGACGATGTCAGTAAACATGATGGCAGCGAGTTGACGGGATTGAGACATTGGATGCACAATGTTAGCTTTGGCCCCGGAATCTCAAATTATTGTTTGATTCTAGGGGCCTAATACAATATCTATATACAGACCTTCATATCCTATAATTAATTTGATGGCTATTTCCTCCTGAATAGCAACTACCCCCAATTTCCGTTTTTGGTCGTTTCAGGCCTTTCGTCAATGTCTCCTTTCGGCCAATAGCGGTCATTCAGATCCAACGGTTACCAATGTTAGAGGTATTTATTCTTTAATTCTAAAGAATATGGAATGTCAACCAGTATTTACTGATACTAGAAAATATTAGGGCACGGTATGAATTTCCCGCTAATACCGCGACTTATGTCGATTCGATAGTTAAGCATCAATTCATGGGTGCCGTTGGAGAATTGATTGAGCTGGCTGGAAGTCATATCATAAGCGTAGCCAAAACGAAATTTATCGTTCAATTGCAGTTCGAACAACCACAAAAAGGCGTCTCCGCTTCGGTAGCTGGCACCTAATGTGACCAACTCATGGAAGACAAAATTGGTATTGATGTCATATCCCAGCGGGGCATCTTCTTGAAACCGTATTAGGAATGACGGCTTCCAAATAACATTTTTATTCAATTGAAACGCCCTTCCCATAGTCAAAAAGTAATATCTCGACTCTCGGGCCTCACTAAAAATGTTTTCGTCTGAAATGATCTTGTTACTTAAAATGTATGGAACGGAAATACCAACATAGGCGATATCAGAATAGTAGAACAAACCTGCACCAAAATTGGGATTAAATTCTCCCCGGGTTCCCGCCAGAATTGGGCCACCCAAATTCTTTAGATTCAACTTGTTGAAATCGGATTGAAGATGGTTAAAGCCGCCTTGTAGTCCCATCGACAACGCCCCATTATTAAACTGGATTTTATAACTGTAACTAAGATACACACTAAGGTCACGGTGGATCCCTAATTTATCATTGCTAATCATAATACCCACTCCGGTGCGATTTCTCTTAAACCCGGAATTTACGGTCAATGTTTGGATAGTAGGAGCTCCCTCCAGATTTACCCATTGATTCCTGTATAAAGCAGTGGCGCTGAACTTTTCATGGACTCCGGAATACGCCGGATTGATTACTTGTCCATTGAACATATATTGTGATAATACCGCCTTCTGCTGAGCAGAAGCATGCTGTACAGCCACTACCAGTAAACAAACAATCAGTATTTTCAATCCACCTTTTTTCATTATTATCTCAATAATTCAAGGTATCCGGCCACTGGCTCTGACCCATTTCTTTTATCAACAACATAGTAATAAGTCCCATCAGGCAGTCGGTTTCCTGACAGGTAAATCCCTTCATTACCAAGTCCCTCAAAGAATATGCTACTATTATCATATCCCTCTGCTACATATACCAATTGGCCTGCTCTATTATAGATGTACACAATATTGTTGGGAAAATTCCCAATACAGTCTATATGAAAGATGTCGTTGTATCCATCTCCATTGGGCGAAACACCGTTGTATACATTAATTTCAGACTCAATATCTACCATTTGAGAGTTTTCACATCCTAGTGTATCCGTAACAGTGACCATGTATCTTCCTGCAGGGTAGTTTCTTAGTTCTGCACCCACCACACCATTTGACCATCGTATTAGCGCTACATTGGCTGTGTCATATACATGGATGGTAGCAGAACCGTTTTGATCCAGGCAGGTAGCATTGTCAATGGAAACATCGAACTCCGGTAATTGAATATTTTCTCCTACAGTAACTGTAACTCCGGGTGAAGTACATCCCGTGGTGTTTGATGTGGCAGTTACTGTGTACTGTTCCCCATTGCTCAACCCTATTAGATCAGGGCCGCTAAATATTGCGGCACCAGTAACCTGGTCTCCCGGGTACCAATCGAAGGTATAGTCCTTTACGTTTCCGGCCACAGTAGCTTGAATCGATCCGTTACCTACTAAACAACTGGTGCCATCGGTTACTACGGCATCAGCTGCCGGAATTGGCAAGAACACTGAGCTAAGTGTATATTCTGCGGTGTTTTGACACTGGGTAATTACATCCGTTGCAACTACTGTGTATAAGGTATCTCTTAGCCCTGTCGCCACACTTCCTGTTTGTACAGGTGGCGCAGTAAGGTTGGTCCCAAGGAACCACTCAAACACATGGCTGGTAACATCGCCGTTAACGGACGCTGACAAAACACCGTTGGGGTTTCCTGGATCGCAGTTCGACAGTGGCGCTACCGTTTCAATCATTACGTTGAATCCAACGAATCTTGAATCCTGAATAGTTACCGTGTCTTCTAATGAGATACAACCAGGGTCAGATTGATCTATGGCAATCACCGTATAAAGTCCTGGATTTACATTGTCAACTGTCTGTCCGGTAAACAATGGTGGAACTGAGGTATCAGTACCTGCATACCAGTTATAATCATAGGTGGCTATCGTATTAATAACCGTAGCAAACAGGCTTCCGTTTGGTACATCACAATTGGTAACCGGTTCACTGGAAGCCGAAACGATGGGCACCACCACCTCAGTTTGCAAAGTGTAGCTTGCCATGCTGCTACAACCAGTGGAATTGTTTGTAACAACCACAGTATAAGTACCCACAGCTAAGTTACTGGCAACAAAGTTATTGGCGATTATGGGCGCTCCACCAACTGGTTGACCACCACTGTACCACTCATAGGTGTAAAGAACTACATCCGCGATTCCGTCAGCTGAAACTATTAAGCTACCCGGTTGATTCAAACCATCACATTGTGTAGGATTTGCAAAACTGGTAAGCTCAAGAACAGGAGGCGCTGTTTCATCTAACACAACAAAGGCTACCTGACTGGTGCGACAACTGGTAACCGTATTGATAGCCACTACATAGTAGGTGCCTGCGGCCAGTCCGGTTAGTATGTTGGCCGGTACCGGAGCCGCCATTAAGTTCAAGCCGGCATCGTACCACTCAAAATCATAGTTGGTGCCGTTGTAGGCTACCGCTACGCCATCCTCTCGCACAGAATTTATCGTGGCCGTACCATTTTCCGGAGTACAATCATCCTGGGGGGTGATGGTCATGTCTGCCTGGGTGATGGTGAGCTCCGCCGGATCATCCAGAATCTCCATGGTAGCAATTGCGCTACATCCGATGCCCGGATTCACATTGTCCGTATAACGTACTGTATAGTATCCTGCTGTCAAATCTATGGCTTCTTCTCCGTTCGCCCCACTGATGTTCGCTCCAGGTAGGGCATTAATAGTGTTGTTCTCACCGATAAACCATTCTATGGTATAGTCTACCAGGTTTCCGTTTACCCCTGATACCAAATGTCCGGTGGGATTGTTGATATCACAGCTTACATTGGGCTGACTTACACTTATGGTTACCACAGGCAATGCCGTTTGGTCTTCTACGTTGAAAGCAACCTGACTGCTGCGACAGCCTGTAACCGTATTAATGGCCACTACATAGTAGGTGCCTGCTGCTAACCCGGTATAAATGTTGGCCGGTACCGGAGCCGCCATTAAGTTCAAGCCGGCATCGTACCACTCAAAATCATAGTTGGTGCCGTTGTAGGCTACCGCTACGCCATCCTCTCGCACAGAATTTACCGTGGCCGTTCCATTGACAGGGCTACAATCATCCTGGGGGGTGATGGCCATGTCCGCCTGGGTGATGGTAATAATTGCCTGATTATCAAATACCTGATAAGTAGAAACAGCGGTACACAGTGAAATGTTATTCACCACCTCCGCGGTGTAAAAACCACCTGGTAGTTGCTCCGCAGTTTCCCCGTTTACGCCAGTAGCTGTACCCACATTGGTACCCAGTACCGGGCTTGTAATATCCGTACCTTCATACCAGGTTATGGTGTAACCTAATGGTGAGGCTCCACCATCTATCTCGATCTCTACTAGTCCATTTGCTGTGTTAGGTGAACAATTGGTATTGGGTACATTTTGAATGGCATTTAATACCGGTAACACTGAATCATCATCCACTGTAATCAGGATAGGCACTGATGGACAATTAGGCACAAAATTTTGCTCAGCTACAATAGTGTAGTCCCCTGGCGCTAAATCAGTAAAAACTGCAGGACTGGTAAAAGTAATGGGTACACCTATTGGGTTTGGCCCTGTATATAAATGTAATAGGTATTCGTTTTGATCATCTCCAGGATCCGTCAGAGACAATGTCGCTGGATCAATTTGTACTGTTAGCTCACCGTTATAATTATTGATGTCACATGAGGTATTTGGAATGGTACTCAATACATCAATTAGTACTTCAGGCGCTCCATCAAATGGCAGGTCAAAAGCACTGTCTGCCTGGCAGCCATTATTTAAATTAGTTACAATTACCGTGTATACATCCGAAACAAGTCCGGTAACCCTGGCAACATTTCCTACTGGCCCCGCTCCAAATGGCGCCCTGCCACGGTACCACTCATAACTAAATGGAGGACTTCCCGCACTGGTTGCCAGCACCTCAAGTTCTCCCGCTGCAGTACTGCAATCGGATGGTTTAATTATATCAGTTCTGGTAATTGTAATTATCGGTGTGTTGTCGTTAATGGTAACTGTTACCGGTGCTGCAGGGCAATTGGTTAAATTGTTAAACGCCTCCACCGTGTAATCCCCGGCTGGCAGAGTTCCTAGTATGTTCCCGGTTTCGGGATAATCAGGTGTAGCCTTTACCGTGGTACCATCATACCATGAGAAAGTGTAATCTCCTGGAACACCAAAGCTGACGGTCACAGAAATACTTCCATTTAATGGTGAGCAGGTAGTTTGATCCGTTGGAGTTGGGGTTAGTACGGGAATTACAATATTTTCAATGACAGTAATTTCCAAAGTATTTAGACACCCGGTGGCGTCGTTGACCGCCAGTACTGTATATATTCCATTATCCAAACCAGTGATGGTGGCTCCCGGTGATGGGGTTATTTCATTTACTGGCAGCGTATTCTGTCCGCTGAACCAACTAAAGGTGTATCCTATGGTAGTACCATCTGCATCCACACTAATGCTGCCCGTTGGATTGGCAGGATCACAGCTCTGCTGGTCTGTTTGTGAAAGTAAGTTAATCACCGGCAAAGCAGTGTTGTCCACAATGGTGTGTACTTGTGGCACACTCTGACATTGAGTGGCATCTACTACTACTACCAATGTATAATCTCCTGCTATCATATTTGAAACACTTGCTAAGGTGTAGTCCGCATTGCCTAAACTGGGAGCGCCTATGTTTCCTATGAACCAGTAAAAACTATAGCCCGCAGTAGTGCCTCCTACGGTGGCGCTCAATGCTCCGTCAGGGGGAACACAAGCATTCTGATCGGTAACCACTACCGCAGGTACTGGAACTACTAAATTTTCTACAATAGTATATTCAGCGGTGGATTCACAACCGGTAGTACTGTTGCGAACCAAAACTGTATAGATCCCAGCGGTTAACCCGGGAATGGCGGCTCCCGGTGATGGGGTTATTTCATTTGCTGGCAGCGTATTCTGTCCACTAAACCAACGAAAGGTATATCCTGTGGTAGTACCATCTGCATCCACACTGATGCTTCCTGTTGGATTGGCAGGATCACAGCTCTGCTGATCTGTTTGTGAAAGTAAGTTAATCACCGGCAAAGCAGTGTTGTCCACAATGGTGTGTACTTGTGGCACACTCTGACATTGAGTGGCATCTACTACTACTACCAATGTATAATCTCCTGCTATCATATTTGAAACACTTGCAGTGGTGTAATCCGCACTGCCCAAATTGGGTACACCTATGTTTCCTATGAACCAGTAAAAACTATAGCCTGCAGTAGCGCCTCCTACGGTGGCACTCAATGCTCCGTCAGGAGGAATACAAGCATTCTGGTCGGTTACCACCACCGCTGGCACCGGAATTACTAAATTTTCCACAATAGTATATTCAGCCGTTGATTCACAACCGCTAGTGCTGTTGCGGGCCAGAACTGTATATATCCCCGCGGTTAACCCGGTAATGGTGGCTCCCGGTGATGGAGTTATTTCATTTGCTGGCAGCGTATTCTGTCCGCTAAACCAACGGAAGGTATATCCTGTGGTAGTACCATCTGCATCCACACTAATGCTACCGGTTGGGTTGGCCGGATCACAACTTTGCTGATCGGTTTGTGATATTAAATTTATCACCGGGAAAGCAGTGTTATCAGCAATGGCATGGACTTCAGGGGCACTCTGGCATTGGGTGGCATCATCAACAACCACCAGGGTATAATCCCCCGATACTAAATTAGTTACAGCTGCAGTGGTGTAGTCTGCACTGCCCAAACCAGGGGCTCCAATATTTCCTATAAACCAATAAAAACTATAACCGGTAGTGGTTCCACCCACTGTTGCACTCAAAGCTCCGTTCGGAGGAACACAGGCATCCTGATCGGTAACTGCCACAGCAGTATTGGGGAACACCAGATTCTCAGTAATAGTATATTCTGTAGTGGATGAACAGCCGGTAGCAATGTGGGTTACCAGAACTGTATAGATCCCCGCGCTCAATCCGGTAATGGTTGCGCCAGGTGAGGGCGTGATCTCATTAGCAGGTAAAGTATTTTGACCTGAAAACCATTGAAAACTATAGCCGGAAGTGGTACCATTTGCATTTACACTGATGCTTCCGGTTTGATTAGCCAGATCACAACTCGTTTGATCGGTCTGTGAAACTAAGTTTATTACCGGTTGAGAAGTATTATCTGCTATGGTATGCACCTGAGTTGCACTCTGGCATTGGGAAGCATTATCAACCACTACCAAAGTATAATCCCCCGATACTAAATTTGATACCGTTGCAGTGGTGTAATCTGCGCTACCCAAACTGGGAGCGCCAATATTTCCTATGAACCAGTAAAAACTAAAGCCTGTAGTAGTGCCTCCTACGGTAGCGCTCAATGCTCCGTCGGGGGGAACACAAGCATTCTGATCGGTAATCACTACCGCAGGTACTGGAATTACCAGATTTTCAGGAATGAAGATCTCCTTAGAATCAGAGCATCCTGTATTTTGATCAGTGACTAATACGGTATAGGTACCTGAGGCAAGACTTGTTACTACCGGCCCGGTGGCTACAGTTGCTCCTGAGGTTGTTTGACCACTAAACCATTCAAAATCATATCCAACAGTTACGTTGGCACCACCACTCTGGGCAGATTCATCTACAGATGCACTGGCAGAACCATTAGGCGTTAAAGGATTACAAGAAGTTTGGGGCGTATCCAGAGTTACACCAACTACCGGTATTATTCTTTGGTCCTGAATGGTGACGGTAACAGGGTCAGAGGGGCAGCCATTGTTGCCTGTCACCACTAATGTGTAGTCGCCGGCTGGCAGATTATTGACATCTGGTGTTATAAAATCAGCACTGGGTTTAACCCTGTTGCCAATGAACCACTCAAAAGTATTAGGCGTGGTTTGCCCTCCTACAGTGGCACTGAGTGCTCCATTGTCAGCTACACAACTGGTTAGCGGAGTAACTACAATATCCGCGACAGGGTACGCAATAGGATCATCAAGAATCAAGACTGTTATGATATTGTCACAACCTGTTTTTTTATTTTTAACATATACCGAATAAAATATAGGTGACAAAGAATTTTCTACAGGGCTGGTACCAATTGGCGGAGTAAGAAATACCTGGTTTCCTTCAAACCAGGTGAATTCATATTTCCCAGGGGGCAATCCTGGCCCGGAAGGATCAGCCGGATCAATCACTTTCACCGTAGCCTTCCCATTAGGTCTGTTACAATCGTCAAACAGACGGTTTTGTATAATGTCTAAAATCGGACTGCTGACGTTATCCCTGATAATAGTAATACTGGCAGTATCAGATTGACATTGAGCAATATCATGGGTTGCTACCACTTGATAATCACCCTCTGTCATTCCGGTAAATACCGCACCGGTGAATTCCAAAGTACCAAATCGATACCACTCGAATGTATAACCGGCAATTACTTCATTACTACCCTCTAAAACAAAGGCCCTGGCTGCTCCATTATCGGGTAGTGAAATATCACATTTAGTATTGTCCTGTATCTTTTCCAACGACACTGTGAATGGGTCAGGTGTCACCAAAACAGATGCTACGTTGTCGGAATAATCACATTCACTTTGGGCGGTATTTGGAAATACTATAGGCGAGGTAGTCACCCCTGCATCATTTACCGCTATGTACAATTGAAACGAATTCCCAGTACCGGTAACTGGTAGTGAAAGATTGGTGGAATTTCCTGGGTTGAAACCTGATAGCACAGCTATTTCCGTATTGAGGAAAATCGCACCTGGTAGTGTAGGGTCACCCGAATAAAATGAAACCTCCAGATTCCCTGAAAATGAAACATCTCCATTATTTTCAACATCAAAACTAACTGAAAAGTCCGTATCCGGACAAGTTGGAGGAGATACTACCATGGAGGAAGCATCCAGACGAAAGTCCGGGCCCGTGACACATGCCATGGCAGGACTGCCAACAACAGTATTATCAGATGAAGGCTCCAAAGTATTTTTAAATACCACTTCCAAGCCCCTGGGGTATATCCCTATGATCACCACAAATGCCAACAAGCTCATTATCAAGAGCTTATAAAAATATCGCTTCATGGGTCTATACGAAGATCAAAAATTTAAAAATGGCCATTACCTAGATTTTTCAATACATCAAAAGTATCCATGAAATAGGTCATCTGCCGGGCTATATGATGGCCGTTCAAACCCATGTAAGCTTTTATGTATCTATGTAATAAAGGGAGAACTACTCAAGACAAATACTGATGATTCAGCGGGTTAATCATCCCGCTTTTTAGCCTTATATGTACTGCTTTTATTTCTGGCAGATTTCTTATGAAATGTCCAGAAGTATCCAAGGTTGAAACTGATCAGGCGCTGTTTGGACTCCAGATTATCTGAAAATTCCAAATTTTCAATTTTGGCCCCGTTTTCAGTACCCAGAAATGAATGGCCCATTTCGTATCTCACCTCAATGGTAAACTTTCTCTCGTCATGTAAATCAAACTGCTTTCCAAGTCCTAAAAGCAAGCCCAATTGAAGCCGGTTAGGGTCTGTAACTTGAAGGTCGTTGGGGCTGTCGTTTGGGCCAAAATTAATGTTGTATGGAGTAAAATTAGATGGTATTTCCAGGTCGTATATTTTACCGGTTCCTCCCATCCAATAACTTAGGCTTGGTCCAATCCCTACAAAGATTCCTTTCTTTGGCCAAACTTTTATCCTCATCATAATGGGCATCTCTATGTAATAATATTGCCCGACGTTTTTAATGGATTCATCGGGGACGGTTATCGATTTGCCTTTCCATGTAAACAGTAGTTCTGAGTGTAAAGAAAATGGCTCCAGTACAGGAAAGGTCACTGCTGCCCCAAGATTAAAACCAATCTTTAGGTTAGGGTCAAACTGGTTTTGAAAGGACTTCTTTTCAAATTGGACTTGTCCAACATGAACACCCATTTTAGGGCCCACTAGTAATTGACCATGAGAATTGCCCCATGAAAACAGCAACAGGATCAAGAAACAAAGTGTACGCATAATTCTAATTATCTAATTAAAGTAATACTACCTGAGGCCGCGTTCTTAGCACTTCCTTCACAGCGAATTACAAAGTAGTATGCTCCTTCTATTACAGGACTTCCTGATAGAGTTCCATCCCATTCATTACCGAAATATGGGCGTCGTTCATATAATACATTACCTTGTCGATTTACAATAATCACCGTACAGTCAGGGTAGCGTTCGATATTCTCTATAACCCACTGGTCGTTTTGTCCATCGTTGTTAGGGGAAAAAAGTGGTTTAGGTGAAACATTAATTCCTTGTCCTACGGAGATGGTTACCTCAGCAAAATTCTGACATCCGTTTATATCTTCTGCAGTTACGGTATAGGTGGTGGTGCGCACCGGATTGGCAATCGGGTTTGCAATTGCCGGGTCGCTCAACCCATCAATCGGTGTCCATGAATAATTAAAGAGTCCTGCTGATGCTGCTAGTTGGACAGTATCGCCGGCAAAGATCTTATCTATATCAGTAGTTGCTGTAATATTGGGTAATGAAAGCGTAACCACTTCTATTTGCGCGGTTGCCAGGCATCCTGAAGTAGTGGTTACATCTAAACTATAAACACCCGCCGTGGTCACATCTATGCTGCTGGTAGTAGCTCCATTGCTCCAGTTATAGGAAGTGTGGACATCATCTACCCACAGTCTGATGGTTTCACCTTCACACATCACCGTATCCCTGTCGGCTTGAATGTTTATTGCTGGAGTACTTACAACATCTATGGTTTTTATGAATGTGTCATTACAATCTACATCGTCATAATGAACCTCCAAGCTAACCGTGTAATTGCCCAAACTTGTGTAGGTATGAGCAGGATTAGCCAGGCTTGATATATTGCCATCTCCAAAGTCCCACTGGTAAAAAATATTTTCGCTGGCATCAAATCCCGAGACATTGGTAAAGGTGATGGGAAGGTCTAAACAAGCCTGGTCCAATGAAGTGAATCCGGCAATGGGCGGAGGAAGTACCTTGATGGTTAACGCCGGAGTAATACTAGAGCAATTGTCCGAATTGGTAATTCTTACGGTGTAGCTCCCGCTTGCTATCGCTGCATGGAGGTTAGTATTGGCGCCGGGTATATCAACACCATCCAACAACCACTGATACGATATACCGGCCATAAATGGAACTGAAAGTATTGCGTTTTTACCCTGACAGAATGTGGTTGGATCCGTAGTGCTAATTGACAGATTAGGTACCGTACTTTCCGCAACATCTGTTGAGCCCCATGCGCTTATACATGCACCCAAGGTCACTTGTACTTGATAGGTACCAATCATGACTGGATCAAAGTTGGATATTATTGGATTCTGTTGGGTAGAGCCAAACCCATTTGGTCCTGTCCAACGAAAAGTTGCGCCTGGTACATCAGGAGTATATAACTCCAGATCCGCACCAGTACAAACAGGACCGTTATTTGAAGAAGCAGGTGGTCCGCCAGCGCCTCCAATAACCGTTACTGTAACACCATTGGAGGTTTCTGAACAACCGTCTGCTGAAGTTGCCACCACAGTATATACACCCGCTGAGGTAGCATCAATAAAAGCAGTACTCAATCCTGTGGTAGTGCCATCTAAAAACCATTCATAGCTAACACCTGATGCACCACTAGCAGTTAGTCGGGTTGAATTGCCACTACAAATAGTTATGGGACCAGTTGGTGCAATAGAGGGTAAATAGCAGTTACCATTTAGCAGAACACCAAGTTCACCATTAAGAATACCATTGAATGCAATATCAGGTTTCGAATCGCCGTTGATATCTCCGATTTTAACATTTCTTGTTTTATCATTTACATCCAGGTCAAATCGCTCAAAAGAAAAGTCACCAGGAATACTTATGTTTCTCAACAAAGTCATTTTCAAATTGTCACTGGCAGATGCAATCACCAGGTCAGCCAATCCATCGCCATCAATATCACCCATATCAAGTCCCTGAGGTAAGTCGATGGTGCTTATAATTTTGGGGGCGCTAAAGGAAATAGCATCGGTAGTATTGGAAGTTTGATTCAGCAAGACTGATAGATCCGAGGTGAGAAACCTGGAAACAGCAATATCCGCACGATCATCTCCATCCAGATCACCGATGATTAAGTTGGATAAATTTCCGGAAACATTGAACAGTGCAACCGGACGAAAACCGACGGCACCTCCCGCAACGCTATTGTTTTGGAGAATGTAAATATTTGAATTAAGGAAAGGGTTAACTATGATTTCAGGCTTACTATCCCCATTAAGGTCTTCAACTGACAGGCCTGCACTATTTAGAGCGGTAAGCGGCAACCCAAAACTTACCTCCGGTCCAAACGAAATAACACCTGGAGTACTGGTGTTTCGGAATACCGACAGGTTAACTGATGCCTGATTTGAGGCAATCAGCTCTGGTTTACCATCAAGATTCAGATCTCTAATGACTACTTTTCTTGGTAACCCCCCCGCGGTGACTAACTCCTGCGGGCTACTGAAACTTATTGAGCCCACTGTACTTTGGTTTCGTAGCACATAAATTGAAGGTCCTCCTGATCTGGAGGCAACCAGGTCAGGCAAGCCATCACCATCAATGTCACGACAAGTTATATTCAAGGTATTCCTGCCAATGTTCAAACTAGTCTTAGTGAAATTTACAGAGACCAAAGTACTGATGTTTCTAAATACGTCAATTAGCACAGAGTTATCGTGACTTGATGCCACATCGTCCATCCCGTCTCCATCAAAATCACACATACAAATATCAAATATCCCGGATTGTGCAGTGAAGGTTGTAGGACCTGTTAGCAGGCCAGGGTCAAACGAGGTACCGCCAAAACTGATTAAAAATAACCGTGAAGAATAACCTGTGTTACCACTTGTGGTATTTGTTACTGAAACGCTACTAAAAGTAGTACCACCAGGGACCAGTGCTTTTATTTGGGTGTCTGATATAGCTACTATATTTGCTACAACCGCACCAAATTGAACATGCATAGTTGACGCGTCTGCACCAAATCCACTGCCCCTAATAGTTAGGGTATCATTTACCGGTGCAAATGATTTGTCGAGTGCATTAATTACTGGATTTTGAGCATTTATCGCCGAAAAGATCAGCAATGCAAAACAAACTCCAATAGGGAACTTTAAGAGATCCTTGGCTTTCATCACTTTTAATCTATTTCTAATGAATAAGCATCGTCAAACAATTCCAACAACCTGGTTTTTTCTAACTCAATCTCCGTTTGCAGGTAATCTTCAGAGTTATACAGAAAAACATAATAACTGTCATCTCTACTACTGTAACCAAAAGATGCTTTATGGCCATACCTTTTAACAATGTCGGCCCAGTACTGGTATGCAGACTCAAATGAATCATGCTTGTTCAGGACAACATAGTGACCTGGTGCCATTTCATCATGGTAGTAGGTGTCGAGGTCATAGTTCTCCGCAGGAATAGGAATGCCATCACTATTACCATCCTCTGCTGGCGGAGCTTCCATAAACAAATTCATACCACCATCTGAATAGAACCTCGCATCTCTATTACCTGCCGGATCAACCTTGACCCGTTTTGTGAACTCCTTTGGTTTACCAAGATTTATTTTAAGTTGGACTTCATGGGTTCCGTCAGGTAGGCCATCTACCAGGGTATTGGCAAATTCATAAGCGTAACCAACCGAAAGCATGTCCTTTATGTTAATCCCAAGCAAGGCAGTTGCTCCGTACTGCTGACGGTAACTACCTCCGATCCAGATCAGATCTCGCAAATGTAAAACTGCCAGGGCCTCCCATTGATTGGGCAAAGTTTCCGTTACCCGATATAGCAAATGAGGCTCCAAGGACAATGACCCGTTCCCCAATGCAAATTTATAGCTACTCATTATGGTATAATTCTTAATGGGATCAAGTTCTACGGCGGTGAACTGCTCTACTCCGACTACATCTCTTTTGAACAATGAAGGCAAACTGAATCCCAGGTTGAATCCTTTAATGTGGTATCTTAATCCAAAACTAGCATTGGGGCTCAAGTTATTATCTACCAGGTCGAATAGGGCCGGGTCACTCAGAATTGCCGGATCGTTAATATTGTCCAGCTGGATATTATTCATTGAAACTCCTCCTGACAACCCGAAACTAATGAATTGTTGTTCGCTTAAGAATGCTTTATAGGTAAATGATAGAGAGACGGATGTCGACTTTAGTAAACTTCTTTTGTCATAGTATACCAATCCGCCAAGAGCAATGTTTCTTTTCGCCGGTGTATGAAAGCTTAAGGTGGAGGTTTCCGGAGCGCCATCAATACCAATCCATTGTTTACGATAACTAAGAAAGGCCACTGACCGGCCGTTTTGTCCTGCAAATGCAGGATTGTAAACATAGGGATTCAGAAAAAATTGACTGTAAATGGGTGTTTGCTGAGCATTTGTGAAACAGATGGTTCCCGCCCAGAATATTAATATCAAACCAATTTTTACAATCTTATCCACCGTATCCTGCAAAGAATTCGTTAATTATTACATGCCCTCAATTGATGAAATCAGTGCTAAAAATGCACTACATAATTTGCAGCGGGCATTTTAGCCGTGATCACAATTTTTAACAATTAGAAAAATGACCCGTTTAAGGCTCAGTTATGTTATTTTCTTAACATATCAACTTCATACGCATGTTTAATTTGTGCAGGGTGACTACCATTAAAAATACTATATTAGGATTATGGATGTGGACCAGTTTTCTTTGAATTATTACATCTGTATTAATAACAAATACAGCGAAGCAAGAAGGTTTGATGGACTACTATTGGTTGGTATTTGAATCATCGGAGATTAGACCTCTTTTTTTTCCCAGCTCTAATATGAAGGTTATGGCCGATTGATATTCGTTGCGAATCTTTCCATCAAGAACCGCCTCTTTGAGGGCATCCTTCAGTTCCCCAACCACTTTTGAAGGGGGTATGTTGAAGGTCTTCATGATAATTTCTCCAGTTATTACCGGTTGGAAGTTTCTTACCTGGTCATTTACCTCTACCTGCATGACTCGTTTTTCGACCTTATCAAAATTTCGCAGGTATTTTTTTACTTTTTCATGGTTCTTGGAGGTAATGTCTGCGCGACAAAGGGTCATCAGGTCCTCCAGGTCATTCCCGGAGTCATAAATTAATCTCCTGATTGCAGAGTCAGTTACCTGGACATTTACCAAAGCAATTGGTCTTAAATGAAGCCTGACCAGTTTCTGGACATACTTCATTTTTTCATTTAAGGGCAAACGAAGCTGCCTGAAAATTTTAGGTACCATGCTGGCGCCCCGATCTTCATGCCCGTGAAAAGTCCAGCCGGCCTGGGGGTCAAATCGCTTGGTAACCGGTTTGGCGATATCGTGTAACAAAGCAGCCCAACGCAACCACAAATTATCGGTGTTTTCACAGATATTATCAAGCACCTGCAAAGTGTGGTAGAAATTATCCTTGTGGGCCTTGTTTTGGCGTTTCTCCACACCCTGCAGCTGAGCCAATGCTGGAAAGAATTTTGATAACAAGCCGCTATGAAATAGTAGTTTAAACCCGTAAGAAGGCTTTGAGCTAAGTATTATCTTGTTAAGTTCCTCAGTGATGCGCTCCATACTTACAATTTCCAATCTGGAAGCATTGTTTACAATTGCATTAAAAGTCTGAGCTTCGATATCAAAATTTAGTGTTGCTGCAAAGCGTATGGCACGCATCATCCTTAAAGGGTCATCTGAAAAAGTGATTTCTGGATCCAGAGGTGTTCTTATTAATTTTCGCCTTAGGTCCTGAGTCCCTTCAAACAGATCCGACAGCTCCCCGTAGTCAATCTCGTTAAGGCTTATGGCCATAGCGTTAATAGTAAAGTCGCGGCGTTTTTGGTCATCCTCCAAGGTTCCATCCTCAACCATGGGCTTCCGGGAATCGAGACGGTACGACTCTTTTCTTGCCCCCACAAACTCCAGTTTATAACCTTCTGAGGAAAGCATAGCAGTGCCGAAATTCTTAAAGACATTTACCTTCGTTTTACCGGGGAGCATTGAGGAGACCTTCTTAGCTAGAGTGATACCACTTCCCACACAGACCAAGTCAATATCCTTGCCAGGCTTTGCCAGGATTAGGTCTCTTACGTAGCCCCCCACCAGATAAACAGAATAGTTCAATTTCCGCGCAGCTTGCTGTACAACAGCAAGCACCTTTACCTCCTTTAGGTTTTTAGTAAAATCCATTACTTCCCAAGATTCACTTCTTAGGAGCAAAATTATAATTTAATTAAAAGGTGCCAATAAGAAACCGGTAAAACCTGGGGCCTTTCTTAGTAAATTATTCCCGGTTGGAAAAAGTGGGGCATGGAATGAATTTTTCTTTTCGTTTTTTCCGGTGTTTGCCGTCATCAACGTTGGCCCATTGATAATTAATAGCAAATTCATGAGCTCCGCCGGTGTTGGCCGCGAGTTTTGAAATGGTCATATCAAAACTGTAGCCAAACTCAAACTGTTTATAACGCAAACCGAACATGAAGGTAACTGCATCGTGATTTACATTATCGCTGATATTTTGCTGAACGGGGATCCCCCGGTACCAAAAACCAGCTATGATTGGATCATACCTAAAATGAAGCCCTAAATCCAATTGATCAAATTTTCCCTGTTTCTTGTAAATAAAACTAGGCGCAATACTGGCTTCTATGTCCTTTTTAATTGGGCCGTTGTACAGGGGAATTCTTACACCTGCATGCAGGGAATATTTCATGGGAAGAATACTTTCTTCATCCAATAGTGAATGATTGGGTTCGTTCATATGATATATGGAAAAACCTCCCCAAAATTTTTCATTATAAACAACTATCCCAGAACCAAAATCGAAGTAACTAATATTGTTGAAGGCGTTTCTAATAGGATCTATGGTATCGTCAAAGATCCTGTTGTCAGTAATATCCAGTTGATCGCCAAAAACCAATTTATTGAAATTTAGATCTCGAACACCATAACCAATATAAACTCCCGGACTTACTATCCACTTATCTGCCAGTTGCACCTTATAGGAATACAAGGCAGCAATGTTTGTTGACCTTAGATCTGCAGACCCGGCTTTATCGGTACTTGCCAAAAACCCGAATCCACTATTTAAACTGGGCTTATAGTGATCATAAGAAGCAGCAAAGGTTACGTAGGTTTGGGAGATGGATGGCCACTGGGTACGGAAATTACTTATAAACCTATGTTGTTTGGTGGTTCCGGTAAATCCTGGATTTAAATACAGGGGAGATGCATAATACTGAGAGAATTGAGGGTCCTGTGCACAGGTTTCGGACCAACAAAATGTCATCAGAATAATAAATGAACCGATATATTTCATAAAATAAGCTTTCATATTTACCGGAGCAAAGTGATATCCCCGGTGCGTACTATGCTATTTCCGCTCAAGAATTTCATTTTTACTTTATACACATATACATCTTGTGAAGACAATTGACCTTTATAATAGCCATCCCATCCTTGGTTCTGGTCTTCTGTTACAAAAAGCAGTTCTCCCCAGCGGCTATATACCTCCATGTGGAAGCTTGTTACTCCAAATAGTTCAGGTAAGAAGGTATCGTTTTTACCATCACCATTAGGCGTAAATGTATTGGCTATTAGGTATTTACCTCCATCATCAGCAAATACCGCCTTTTCTATGGTAAGTGTATCACTACAGCCATACTGGTTGGTGACTATCAGGGTCACATCGTAGGTGCCTGCTTGTTCATACCTATGCGTTGGTTCGAACTCTGTGGAACTATTTCCATCACCAAAATCCCACCAATATGAGTCTCCACCCTCACTTCGATTCACCGCCCTAATCTCCTCACCCGGCAGGTACACCACTTCGGGTCTTATGGCAAAATTCGCCACAGCCTCCGGGAAAACTTCGATAATAAAGTCCTTCCGTTCTGTTACTACTGAGTCCAATTCGTTACTTGCGGACAGGGATACAGTATAGACTCCCGGATCATAATAGGTATAAGTGGGATTCTGTTGTCTGGAGGTACCAATGCCATCTCCGAAATCCCACTGATAGGTGCCCGGGCTGGCATACTGAGACATATTGGTGAAATTGACCGTCAGCGGCGCACATCCATTGGGAACGTCATACACAAAGTCTACCACAGGGGGAATAGCTATAATCTCAATGGTATCCCTGAAAATGCCAATACAGTTGGTGTTAGGATCCGTAACCTCAAGGGTAATTGGATAAACACCGAAGGTTGCATAGGTATAATTACTAGTATTAGGATCAGTAGAAAAATTACCGTCCCCAAAATCCCATCTGTAGTTCCAGTTATTGGCAGGAGATATATCAGTAATAGATACTGTTGAACTCGGCAAAATCTGAGTTCTTGGAGTAACCACGAATGCCGGTTGCAACTGCGGGAATGCGGTAATGGTTTCCATTTTGGTATCGGTACACCCAAAACTATTTTCAACAGTAAATGATACCTGATAGTCAATTGGCGACCCGGAATTATTGACGAATGTATAATTAAAGTTCTGCTTGGTATTATAGACAAATGCATCATTCACTCCTGGCCCTGTAACTCTCCAGGTGCGGGCTACAATGGTGGTATCGTTGGAGTCGTCAAAGAAAATAGCATCAAACGGTGCGCAATCCCCTGACAAGGGAGTAAAGAACCTTGCTGGAGGTGCCGGATATACTGTAATAAATTCTTCGTCAACAAAAGGGCAACCATTAGTTGGTTCAATAGCTCTCAACTCTACTTTATAGTCCCCAAACTGAGCGAATTCATAGCTGAAGTTATTTAACAGATTGCCAGTAGTTGGTGCAACCTGAGCGGCGTCAATCAAACCGAATGTTACCCACAATTCAAATGTAGTTCCTGCTGGATAAGTAGCTGTGGAATTGCTGAAATTCGCTAGATAGGGTACACAACCCTGGTCACTACCGGCCAAATCCAATTGAACGTCAACAAATGGCTTCTTGGGGATCAACAGGGTTTGTCTGGTGGTATCACTAATACAGCTTGAAGTATTGGTCAATACCAGACTCACGTCCACCAATAAATCAGGTTCGTTTGGCTCTGGCCTCTGAAATGTGAGATCAAAACTGTCATCCAGTAAGGGGTTGTTCGATGGTACTACTGAAAAATTCCAATCATAGATCGAAATGCCTGCCTTTTGGGTAGTCTCCATAGTAAACTGCAGGAAATCACAATTTTCTATAGGAGTGGCTGTGAAATCTGAAACCGGGACCGGATGAACTATTATGGGCTGACTAAATGGAACCACACAACCGCCGGTATTAAGGGCCGCTGTCAAGGTGACTGTATATATTTTTATGTTGATCCCTACATTGACAAAGTTATTGTACAGGAAGGAATCTATATTTCCCGAGATGGCAGTAGTATCTACCACTCCAGCGCCATCATCTACAATCCAGTAGTAGGTGTTTACATTGTTGGTAGCATGAAATACACTGTCTACATCGAAAGTGGCACTAACAGGCGCACAGTTATTATTGAACGGATTATAGTCGTCCGAAGTAAAACTTATAATTGGGCTAGGGAAAACTGTAATGGAGTCTGGTGCCGTCATAGTTTCGCAACCACTGGCATCTACTGCGGTGAGTGTCACCGTATAATTGGCTTCGAAATCCGGGGAAGTATTAATAAATGTATACGCCAAGGTATCTTCAGTTGGTTGATCTATTCGGTCAATAACCGAACCAACAGCGTCATAAATGGTCCAGGTATATTTATCAATTACCACTCCAGGTGGTTGAGGAGCGCTGGTATTGTTCAGCTCGGTAATTAATGGTGAACATCCAGATTTTGGAGATGCAGTAAAAGTTGCATTCGGTATGGGATTCACCGTAATAGTCATTACGGTATCATCGGTACAGCCATTTGCCGACTCTACTTCCAACCGAACAATAAAATCTTTGGCAGTTGAGAACACATAGGAGGTGTCACCACTGTTGCCACTACTAATTACTACATCAGGTGGACCCAATGGATTGAAATCGTAATCGAACCACCATCGCCAGGTAGAAATAGTATCTGCTACGAACCCACTGGGAACAGTAGTAAAGTTGGTACTTATATCATCAAAGAATACAGAGTCAGACGCGCAAAGCACCCCTGAACCATTTGGAACAAAACTGGCCCGCGGTAAGGCAGTAATAATTACTACCGCGGTATCAGAGGACAGGCAATCTGTGTCTTTATCAGTTAACGTAAGTACAGTATTATATACACCCGGAGCAGTATAGGGTCGGGTAAATGGACCCGATGGCATACCTATAACAGAATCTTTTAATACCAGGTTAAAATTTTCATCAAAAAACTCAAATACATGAGCGGTGTTTGGAGTTCCAGCCCCGGACTGGTCGGTAAAGGTAACCAGGTTGGTACCGAATTGGTCTTCACAAAAGAATACTGTATCAACACTTATAGGCTCACTGTTGATTTGGATCTCAGCTACTGGGGCAGCGATGATCTCGATGGTTTTTTGGATCACTTCATTACAGTTACCCGCTACATTTCCATCAGAGGCCACCAATTCAATTAACTTAATCCCTGGATTATTAAATCTTTTCCTGGGGTTGGTTCTGCTGCTGGTACTGTGTACTGGCGAAGCTGTGGTGGGCCCATCATAAAAAGTCCAACTATAACCTGAACTAGAGTTTGAAGGCCAGCTAGTACGATTTTCAAAATATACTCTTTCCCCCGCACAGAACTTATCAGTTACGATACCGGATGAGTTGTATTTACGTGTTCTGAAATCTGGAGTAGGTGCAGCCACCAAAACGATTCTTGCGGTTTCAAATACCGGCAGTGAATCGGGATACGGATTACACTGGTTCCAATTGTTCAAAGTTATTTCAAATTGCCTGCCGATATCAGCCACCGTGGTAGTTCCCGGGACGGTTACCACGCTGCTGGTAGACCATGGGCCTAGGACCGGTGCGGGCATGTAATCGATGGCCCCTGAAAACGGATAACCGGGACTACTTCCACCAACTTGTATGCCACCAATTCGGTTTGCGGGGTTTCCGGTTCCGTATACCCATTGTATCCATCGGTTTTCCAAGTTGGGATTGTCATTCTCATTTGGAGGTACACAATTGAAATTGCTGTTATCATCAAAGCTAACTGAAGCGGCATGACCAACACATACCCGGTACTCTACCGGATCAACACGAATATCTCCTCCATTCTCATCGTCGGTATCCCATACCGTTACAATTTGCTCCTGAGCAGTACTACTACAAATAACACCATTCACTACCAAAAAAGTCTGCGGGCTATAGGTACATTGACTCCCTCCCTGAGGATAGGTATGTGGAACATCGGTCACAGACCATTCCCTGGTGGCGGCATTGGTAAGTACTGCAGGCACCAGGTCGGTATTACCATCATCCCAATCTATGAAAATCTCTACCGGCCCACCTCCGTTGTTTACACCTGAATACAACACATCCCACTCCACATCCACAGGAGCGCACAGAGTCTTTGGGTCCATGAAGTTACCCTTGGAAATGATCACACAATTTTGAGCTGAAAGTGAGCCTGAAAAGGCTACCACGCCTATACACCAAAAGAATAGTAAAAATCCCTTTTTCATCGGCAAACGGTACATATATTGACCCATTTTGAAGTGAATACTCCAGATCAAGATTCAAATTTTGTGATTTTATGGATACTATATTTGCGAAAAGGGAAGCAAAACGTACACAAGAGATGTTATTTGGTTTATCGTTAATTCTTAGTAAAAAGTGGCCCACACTTAAATATTAGTGCATTAATCCATCTAGAAAATTGTAAATTAGTCTGGTTAAATAATTATTAATGTCTAGCTTTGTGCCCCATAAGTACATATCTGCCACTAGTTACTTATGGGATCTACCAAATATGTTTTTGTTACCGGGGGGGTAACCTCTTCACTGGGAAAAGGAATTATTTCTGCTTCTTTGGGGAAGTTGCTGCAGGCCCGTGGCTTTTCCGTTACTATTCAAAAGTTTGATCCCTATATCAATATAGACCCAGGTACATTAAACCCTTATGAACATGGGGAATGCTATGTAACCGATGACGGTGCAGAAACAGACCTGGATCTGGGTCACTATGAGCGGTTTTTGAATGTACCAACTTCCCAGGCAAATAACGTAACTACCGGGCGCATTTACTATAACGTGATTACTAAGGAGAGAAAGGGTGATTACCTGGGAAAAACTGTACAAGTAGTACCGCATATTACCGATGAGATCAAAAGAAATTTCTTAGCTCTGGGGAACGATAAGAACTATGATATTATCATAACAGAAATAGGGGGATGCGTCGGAGATATTGAATCATTGCCATTTGTTGAAGCAGTTCGTCAATTCCGATGGGATGTGGGGTCTAATAATCTCATAGTAATCCACCTGACCCTGGTTCCTTATCTAAGTGCAGCTGGGGAGCTGAAAACCAAACCAACCCAACATTCGGTAAAGCAACTACTTGAGGCCGGGGTGCAGCCAGACATTTTGGTTTGTCGTTCAGAGAAACCCCTACCGGCGGATCTGAGAAAAAAAATAGCTCTATTCTGTAACGTGAATTACAATTCGGTAATACAGGCAATAGACGCCGAAACAATTTACGACGTTCCGATGATGATGCGAAAAGAAAAGTTGGATGAACGCGTGCTTTCAAAGCTGAGACTGAGCACCAAAGCAAAAGTGCAAATAGAATCATGGAAAGAATTCCTGGGACGACATAAGAACCCCACTGAAGAGATTGAAATCGGCTTGGTGGGCAAATATGTGGAGTTACCCGATGCATATAAATCTATCTCGGAAGCTTTTATTCACGCAGGGGCGGCCAATGAATGTAAAGTCCGCCTTCGCTATATCAGCTCAGATACAATTTCAGCCGAAAATGTTTGTGACATTATGGGAAATCTTCACGGAATACTGGTTGCTCCGGGCTTCGGTGAACGAGGTATGGTGGGCAAGATTGAGGCGGCCCGTTTTGCCAGAGAACAGCAGATACCCTACTTCGGTATTTGCCTTGGAATGCAGTGTGCCGTTATCGATTTTGCCCGCAATGTTCTTGGTTTGGCAGATGCGGCGTCATCCGAAATGGAAATCGATTCGAAGCATTTTGTGATTGACCTGATGGAAAATCAGAAAAGAGTCACTACTAAAGGTGGCACCATGCGTCTGGGGGCCTATCATTGTACACTAAAGAAAGGGACGAAAATCCACCAGGCCTATGGGAAAACTAAAATATCAGAACGGCATCGTCACCGCTATGAATTCAATAATAAATACCTGGCCCGGTTTGAGAAAGCCGGAATGGTCATGTCAGGCATAAACCCTGAGACCAACCTGGTAGAAACTATCGAACTTAGCAAACACCCCTGGTTTGTTGGCACTCAATTTCACCCCGAAATGAAAAGCACGGTTTTAAACCCGCATAAGCTTTTCGTTAAATTTGTCAAGGCTGCTTTAGAGCGCAAAGGAAAAAACACCATAAAATCAGTCGCCCGATATGGATAAAAATCAAGTCACAGGATTAATTTTGATATCACTATTATTACTGGGATATTTTTATTTTACACAAGATTTACAGCCTCCTCCTCAGGGCGCTGCTCCGCAAATCACAGAACAACAAACTTCTCCGGCTCCTGGTGCACCAACTACCATCAGGCCTGCCGATAATATCACACCAGACAGCATCCAAGAAATCCATCAAAGAGAACAATACGGTGAACTGGCAGAAGTAATGACAGGTCAATCTGAAACAGTGGTTTTAGAAAATGAAGAAGTCGAAGTAACCTTTTCTTCTAAAGGCGGCGCAGTGAGCAAGGTGATGTTGAAGCAATATCAGACCTTCGATAAAAAGCCATTGGTGCTTTTTGATGAAAGTAGTGCTACCATGTCATTGCTGGTAAACCTGGGAGGTCAGGAGGTTGACCTTATGGATCTTTACTTCCAGGAACATGAAATTACTGTTCAAGGTGACTCTACAGAACTAAAATTTACTATTGACCTGGGAGATGGTAAGGAGATCCATCAATACTATACGCTGGGGCAGGGGCATGAATTGCAATACAGGATTGATCTAACCAGCCTGGGATCCACCGATCCAACAACACTGGCACGGTTTAGATGGAAAGATCGATTAAAGAAGCTGGAAAGAAGTATGGAGCAATCCCGTCGTAACTCCTCTGTTAACTATTATCTGACAGACGGTACTTTTAACGACTTAGGTAATAACAGCAACGACCTGGAACAGGAAGTGGTGACTCAGCCAATACGTTGGATTTCCATGAAGCAGAAATTCTTTACTGCAGGAATAATCAGCAATACTCCATTCCAGGGTGGCTTGGTATCCACGCAGGTGGTATCTGAGGAAGACACGACGGTGGTAAAGGACCTCGAGATGGCCCTGAATATTTCCCAGGAAAGCCTGGTAAATGATGGATTCACTTATTTCTTTCGGACCCAATAACTATCAGGTGATGAAGAAGGTTACTGAGGGTTTCTCCAAGAATGTCTATTTAGGATGGACTCCTTTTGCCTGGCTTAACAAATGGTTGATTATCCCTGTATTTAACTTTTTAGAGGCTTACATAGCTAGTTATGGTATTATCATTATCATCCTGGCTTTTTTCATTAAGCTGATCCTTTCTCCTGTCTCCTATAAGTCATACCTCAGTATGGCTAAAATGAAAGTGTTAAAGCCTCAATTGGATGAAATAAAGAAAAAATTCGGGAGACGACCAGCAAAAGGCCCAGGCAGCGCAGATGGAACTTTACGGAAAGTGGGAGTAAATCCACTAAGTGGATGTATTCCTATGTTATTACAAATGCCCATATTATTGGCCATGTTCAATTTTTTCCCGAATTCTATCGAACTGCGGCAGGCTTCATTTTTATGGGCCGATGACCTCAGCAGCTACGATTCTATTTTTAACCTTCCTTTTGAAATTCCGTTTTATGGGGCTCATGTCAGCTCTATTTACACTATTGATGGCTGCTTCTACCCTGCTCTATACCTGGCAAAATGCACAGATGAACACCATGCAGGGTCCCATGAAATCCATGCAATATATGATGCCCTTCATGATGATATTTTTCTTCAATAGCTTTGCATGCGGACTGACATTCTACTATTTAGTTCTTAACATTTTAAATGTTGGGCAGCAAGAACTTATTAAAAAGTATTTCATCGATGAAGATAAAATACTTCGAATAATGGAGGAAAATAAAGTGCGTAATAAAGACAAAAAGAAGTCCAAATTCCAGCAACGGCTGCAAGAAGCCATGAAGGTGTCAGAGGAATCAAAGAAAAATAAAAAATAGCTGCTGGAGGGCCCTTTCATAGCACTTTTCACCCTATCGAAATCGACCATTAAGCGGCGAAAAATTTGGCCAATTATCAAGGAAAAGAGTTAATTTTGATGCAAATTGGAAGTTCTACAAAATTGCAAAATTCCCAATGGGTAAAATAATTGCCATTGCCAATCAAAAAGGTGGTGTGGGTAAGACTACTACAGCGATGAATCTGGCCGCTAGCCTTGCTGCCCTGGAATATAAGACACTGGTAGTGGATGCAGACCCTCAGGCAAATACCACGTCCGGTATAGGAGTGGACCCCAGAACAGTTGCTAATAGCGTTTATGAATGTATGGTAAACGGAATCGATGTTAAAGATGCGATCGTTGATACTGAAATTGAATATTTGTGGTTAGTTCCATCCCGCATTGATCTGGTTGGAGCAGAGTTAGAATTGGTCGATCTGGAAAACCGTGAAGAAAAAATGAAAGAGGCGCTGGCAGCGGTTGTAGATGACTATGATTTTGTGATCATTGACTGCTCCCCGTCCCTGGGTCTAATCACTGTAAATGCACTGACGGCAGCCGATTCTGTACTAATACCCGTACAATGCGAATATTTTGCATTAGAAGGGCTAGGTAAATTATTGAATACCGTTAAAATCATTCAATCACGGTTAAATACCAACTTGGATATCGAAGGAATATTACTCACCATGTATGATGTTAGATTGCGATTGTCCAACCAGGTAGTTGACGAGGTAAATACCCATTTCAAACAAATTGTCTTCAAAACAATTATTCCCAGAAACATTAAACTCAGTGAAGCGCCAGGATTTGGCATTCCTGCAATCGCTCATGACGCCAAAAGTAAAGGGGCCATCAGTTACCTGAATCTCGCGCGGGAGATAATTGAAAAGAACAATCTGGCTTAAAAACTGAATATGGCTGATAAAAAAACAAAGAAAAGAAACGCCTTGGGGAGGGGCCTGGGAGCGCTTCTGGATGATTCGTTGGTCTTTGAAACATCGGCCCGTCCTGTTGTTGCCGGTAATATGATGGAAATTCCGTTGAATCAGATCGAGGCAAATCCTTTTCAACCTCGTACCGATTTTAACCAGGAACTGCTGCAAGAGCTGGCGAATTCCATTAAAGTTCAGGGAATTATTCAACCAGTTACCGTACGTAGACTAAGAGCAGGTAACTACCAGCTCATCGCGGGAGAGCGTCGATTGCAAGCTTCAGAAATTGCCGGGAGAAAAACTATTCCTGCATATGTCAGGACTGCTAATGATCAGGAAATGCTGGAAATGTCGCTCATTGAAAACATCCAGCGAGAAAATCTGAATGCCATTGAAATCGCTATGAGCTACCAACGTTTATTAACAGAGTGTAATCTTAAACAAGAACAGCTTGGCGATCGCGTAGGTAAGAATCGATCCACAGTCAACAACTACCTGCGGCTGTTGAAATTGCCCCCGGACATACAGATAGGAATCAGGGACAAAAGGATATCCATGGGTCATGCAAGAGCATTGATCAATGTAGAAAATATTGATACTCAACTCAATCTATTCCGCCAAATCGTTAAAGGAGATCTTAGTGTAAGAAAAGTTGAAGCTCTGGTAAGAGCAATCGTCAGTGGCCACCTTGATAAACGTCCAAAGACCAGTCCCAACACTTCCAATGAAATTGCCCTCCGTCATTTGCAACAGAAACTAAGCTCTCACTTCGGATCCAGAATTCGGATAACTGCTGATGAAAAAAGTCAAGGTGAATCCGCATTCCATTTGTATCCACGGATGATTTGAATCGTATACTGGAAATACTAGACTTTTAGTCCGTGCTAGCAAGATTATTCACCCTTATATTAGCTTTGACCATGACTGCGATGATAGAAGGTATTGGGCAGTCCCCGGATACTTTGGCGCCCAAGCCAAACGAACTGCTACTGGTTGGAGCAGGAGCAGATAGTAAGGATCCTTCGAGGGCAGCATTATTGTCGGCAGCATTCCCCGGGTCAGGGCAGATCTATAATAATAAGTACTGGAAATTGCCCATTGTATACGGCGGTGGCGCCGCTCTGGGGTATGGCATTCACTGGAATGATGTACGCTATAATGATACCAGAGAGGCCTTATTTGCAGTGAGGACAGGAAATATTGACCCGGAGAACCCTTTGCATGCTTTTCCTGAAAGTACACTGGAGAGAGAAACAGATCGCTTCCGAAGGGACCGTGACTTCCTTATTATCGGTTCCATGCTGGTGTATTTCATAGTAATTGTCGATGCGTTTGTGGATGCACATCTTAAGAATTTTCCCAAAGAGAAAATGGCTTCAATAAAGTTGACTCCCAGTCTGCGGCAGGATTTTGGAATTTTTAATAGTGGCCTCGCTCTTTCGTTTAAATTTTGAGTTATGGTAATTGGCATTATTGGATATGGTAAAATGGGCAGAGAAATTGCCGCCATAGCAGAAGAAAGAGGTCATCAAATATTTGATAAGATTGATTTGCATAACCAAAACGCCCTAAATGACTGGAGGCCGGACCAGGTTGATGTTGCCGTAGAATTTACCACCCCCGGGCAAGCTTATGAAAACATCAAACAATGCATCAACCTAGGAATTCCAGTGGTGTCTGGTACTACCGGATGGTTGCAACGAAAGAATGAACTTGACCTTTACTGTGAGAAAAAAAACGGCACTTATTTTTATGCCTCCAATTTCAGTTTAGGAGTAAATATTACTTTTAAGTTAAATAGCTTTCTGGCCAGAGTAATGAACCTATATCCTGATTTTCAGGTAACTATTGAAGAGATACATCACACTGAAAAGAAAGACGCGCCAAGTGGTACTGCAATTACCCTGGCAGAAGGAATTATTGAAGGAATGGACCGAATAGACCAATGGACCCTGGACGAAACACCTCAGCCTGGAAAGTTATCAATTAATGCACTCCGACAAGGAAAAGTGCCAGGCACCCATACCGTTAAATATTTCTCCGGATACGATGAAATAACTCTTCAACACAAAGCCCTAAATCGCAAAGGATTTGCATTAGGGGCTGTTTTGGTAACAGAATGGATACAAAACCGTAAAGGTATTTTATCAATGGATGATTTTTTGGATCTTTAACCCGGTTTAACCACACAAATTTTTATGAAGCAAATAGCATTTAACAGGATCTTTAGGAAAACTAAGAAAAAGAAAAAAGACCGCAAACCACCCAGCAAAACCAGAGAGTGGGTTGACGCTCTCAAATTTGCAATAATTGTTGCAACTATACTAAAGTGGGGATTACTCAGCGCTTTCACCATACCAACTCCCTCGATGGAAGGATCGTTATTAGTTGGAGACTATCTTTTTGTAAGCAAGATTCACTATGGCCCCAGAACACCGGTTACTCCATTACAGATCCCCTTGACGCATCAAAAGATTCCGTTGCTTAATATTAGCTCCTATTTGGATTGGATAAAACTTCCTTCCTTCCGTCTGCCAGGGTTTCGGGAAGTAAAACGCAATGAACCTGTAGTATTTAACTATCCCGGAAATCCCAATATTCCCAGAGAGGAAGATCATCCGGTGGATCTTAAAACATATTATGTAAAAAGGTGTGTGGCCATACCCGGAGATGTATTGGAAATAAAAGATATGCAAGTATATATCAATGGAGAACCCTCATCCAACCCTCCGGAAATGCAACTTAGCTACAAAATAACCAGTCCTGTACCTATTAATCGAAGGGTATTTATGCGAAGTGGAATTTGGGATGTTGAGAATTGGGGAGTTAATACATATTATGTCAAAGGAGCTACGGCTGAAGACATCGAGAAACTATCAAGAATCCCGAACATTACTGTGGAAAAAATAAGTGTAAACCCGCTCACAGGCGCCCTGAAAACCTGGGAACCCGGCGAAGGTCAGGTGAATATTTTTCCCGATGGCAACAAACTGTCTTGGAATGAGGACAACTACGGGCCATTAATGATACCAGCCAAAGGCTTGACTATAGAAATAAACCCTGAAAACTTGCTGAAATACGGATTCTTTATCCAGAAGTATGAGGGTATAGAAAACGTAACTATAGAGGATCAAACGCTTACCATTGATGGACTCCAGGTGAATGAGTATACTTTCAGACAGGATTACTATTTTATGATGGGCGATAACCGGCACAATTCCATTGACTCCAGATTTTGGGGATTTGTACCCGAAGATCATATTATGGGCAAACCATTGTTTGTATGGATGTCGATTGACAGCAATGAATCTTGGTTTAAAAAAATTCGCTGGAACAGGCTATTTATGATTATCAAATAATCACCATTGGATTGGCTGGATGCCATGGTCCTGCAGATATCTGTTGGCTTTACTAAAATGACCATTATCAAAAAACCCGCGATGAGCTGACAAGGGTGATGGGTGTGCTGATTTTAGCACTAAATGACGGTGGCGATCGATGACAAGGCCTTTCTTTTGAGCATAACTTCCCCAAAGTATAAAAACCAGATTCGATTTATCATTGGCTAAAATACTCACTACCCGATCTGTGAAATTCTCCCATCCTTTGCCCTGATGAGATCCTGCCTGGTAAGCACGTACCGTTAGTGCTGCGTTCAATAATAACACCCCCTGATCAGCCCATTTTTGCAAATTACCACTAGACGGAGGGGATATGCCCAGATCCGACTTAAGCTCTTTGAAGATATTTTGTAAGGACGGCGGCTTGGTAATTCCATCATTTACAGAGAAGCACAAACCGTGTGCCTGCCCCGGACCATGATAAGGGTCTTGGCCCAAAATAACCACCTTAACCTGTGAAATTGGACAACGGTCAAACGCATTAAAAACTTGCTTTGCAGGTGGGAAAACCCTGTGTGTCTGGTACTCCTGACGAACAAAATTAGCCAATTTGTTAAAATAAGGTTTCTCGAATTCTTTCTGAAGTACTTCTTTCCAACTTGTTTCGATTCTAACCTCCATATTGTGTGATTTGAGGATAAAATAAAATTTACTTTTCAATAAGCAATGCATTTAAAACTTTAGTTATCTTTATTAATTATCTACCTGCTATTATTAAGAATCGTGGTAACAGCAATCACTAAGGGAGTCAAGATTACAGTGGAGACAGAATACCAACCTGAATACTCCAGCCCAAGCCAATACCACTATGTATTTACTTACCGGATTACCATTGAAAACGGCAGCGCCCATACCATTCAGTTGCTTAGAAGAAAGTGGTATATACATGATGCCAATACTTCGGTACGAACCGTGGAAGGTGAAGGGGTAGTTGGTCAACAACCCATTATTGAACCTGGAGAACGGCACCAGTATATTTCGGGCTGCAACCTAAAATCAGGCATTGGGAAAATGTATGGGAGCTATGAAATGGAAAAGATAATTGACGGCACCAGATTCCATGTAAGTATACCTGAATTTACAATGATTTTCCCTCATAAACTTAACTAGATCTTGTTATCTGGCAGTATTGCCTTAGCTAAACGGTTTCTTATTCATTGGTTGAATGCGGTTGACCAACATTCTCTGCAAGCTCCATTCATTTATGATTTTTATACGCAGGTGATTAAAAATAAACCCGAGAGTCAAAAACTCCATGCCATCCAAGAACTACGCCGAAACCTTCTGAATGAGCAAACCCCATTAACAGTGACTGATTTTGGAACAGGTAATAGCAAACCTCAACAAAGAACTGTCGGTGATTTAGTAAGAAAGTCCAATCATCTAAAAGTATCCCGGTTATTATATAATATTGCCAACAGGTACAAACCAATGGTCATCGTCGAATTAGGGACAAGTCTGGGCCTGGGTACCCTGCATCTGGCCGCTGCAGCTCCCCAATCTAAAATTATTACCTTCGAAGGATGTCCTGAGATCAGCGAAAAGGCCAAATGCAATTTTAAGGAGTTGGGAGTTGAACACATCCAGCTAGTTACAGGCACTCTGGATAAAACCCTTGGTAATGCTTTGTCCAGCCTTGAAAGAATCGATTTACTGTTTATCGATGCAAATCACCGATACCATGCTACACTAAAATATTTCACTCAGTGCTTACCTAAAATACACTCAAAAAGCATTCTGGTAATGGATGACATACATTGGTCTGAAGAGATGGAGCATGCCTGGCAACAGGTTTTACAGTATAATGACGTGAGTTTGACCGTAGATTTATTTCAAGTAGGGGTGGTCTTCTTTAATAAAAGTTTGAGCAAATCCCATCATGTACTGGTGTGGTAAAGGACTAATCAAGGTTAATTGGTATGCTTCTGATTGCGAAATCATTGATTTAAGTTGAATAACTTTAATAATATCTTAATTTTACCTGTCAAAATGGACTTCTAAGTATGACGCAGCAGATAAACGAGATTGAAAAGAAGAAAAATAACAAGCTAGGATTGATCATTGCTTTTTTGGCCATCTTGGTAATCATACAGGGTGTAAAGTGGTACCTGGACCATCAGAAAAAAAATGAGCTTAAGACCGAAGTGGCTAACCGTGAAATGGAGTTAGAGGAGACCTTTAACAAACTGGAATCCATTAGCAACGAATTACAACTTAAAATAGAAGAAATCAGTAAGCTGGGTGGCGATGTAGAAGAATTACGATTGGCCAAGGAGGAGTTAGAGGCTGAAAGAGAAAAATTACAGGAATCATCCGATGTGGGCTGGGCCAGACTTTATAAGATTAGAGATAAGGTAGAAGGCTATGAAACCCTATTGAAAGAAAAAGAAGAAGAAATACACCGATTAAAGGCTGTCAATGAAGAGTTGCTTTCCGAAAACACTGATCTTAAAGTTACTCAAAATATGCTTAGCGACTCCATTCAGGAGTTAGCTGAAACTTCTGAGAAACTAGGCGAAAAAGTAGCCCTTGCCAGCACACTGAAAGCTGAAAATATTAAGATAAGCGCAGTAACCAAGAGGGGTCGGGAGAGGGAAGGCGAATTTAAGAACCGACATATTGAAAGTCTCAAAGTTGGCTTCAACCTGGCAGACAACAGCGTGGCCCCTATCGAGGGAAAAGACATCAGGATTCGAATTATAGAACCTGAAGGAAACGTATTATTTGATGTAGCACATGGATCGGGCACATTTATGATAAAAGATAGAGAGGAATTTTATACCGCTGGTCAGGAAATCCTCTTCGACAACACCATGCAACAAATAACCTTTCTATACGACAAAGGCAGTGATTACATAACCGGTGATCACATCGTTGAAATTTATGCTGATGAGGACCTTATAGGTAGAAAATCTTTTACAATAAAGTAACTCCAAACTCTTCCCCTTCATAATTAAACAAATATTTTGCAGATACTATTTTTATGGCTAATTTTGCAGGCCGTTAAAGAATTTAGTATTTCAAACAGTGATCTTAAATTATGAAGAAGAGTTATGAGGTTGTATTCATTTTAACTCCCGTTTTGTCTGAAACTCAGATGAAGGATACAGTCGATATATTGAAAAAGGTCCTTACTGATAATCAATGTGATATGATCAATGAGGAAAATTGGGGGCTGAAAAAATTAGCATATCCCATTCAGCACAAAACCACCGGATATTACCATTTATTTGAGTTCAACTCAGAACCAAAAGCAGTGGAAGCTTTTGAGTTAGCTTGCCGACGTGATGAAAAGGTTATGCGCTTTTTAACAGTATCCCTGGGCAAGCATGCACTGGGGTACAACGAGAAAAGAAGAAAAGGAGCATTCAATAAGAAAAAAGAGGAAGTAGCAAAATGACACTAATAAACGAACCGGTTAACCGGGCAGACAACAGAAAGAAGTATTGCCGATTCAAAAAGAATGGCATCAAGTACATTGACTATAAGGATGCAAACTTTCTATTGAAATTCGTCAACGATCAGGGGAAAATCCTTCCCCGTCGTCTTACAGGTACCAGCCTCAAGTTTCAGAAAAAGGTAAGTCAGGCAGTAAAAAGAGCCAGACATCTGGCTTTGTTACCCTATGTAGCTGATTCTTTAAAATAATCCGGGTTTATAATTTTTGAAAGAATGGAAGTTATATTAAAAGAAGATATAAAAGGACTGGGTTATAAGAACGACCAGGTTACAGTAAAAGGAGGGTACGGCAGGAATTATTTGATTCCTAAAGGACTGGCTTTGGTTGCCAGTGAGTCAAATAAAAAGAGAATCGCAGAGAACGTGAAACAAGCATCTCACAAAGCTGCCAAGATCAAACAAGATGCCGAAGCACTGGCACAGTCAATAGGTGATGTTGCATTGGAAATATCTTCAAAAGCAGGTGAGAATGGAAAGATTTTCGGTGCTGTCACGGCTTTGCAAATTTCTGAAGCATTAAAAAGCAAAGGGATTGAAGTGGACAGGAAGAAAATCACTTTCAAAACTCCTGTTAAAACTTTGGGAGATTACCAAGCGGTCATTGATCTTCATCGAGAAGTGCAACATGAAGTATCCTTTAAGGTTGTCCAAGCCTAAATTCTAGTTGACCAGCGATAGCAACCGGTTAATCCTGGAAACCAGCCCTTACCTCCTTCAGCATGCTCATAACCCGGTAGACTGGTATCCCTGGGGTAAAGAAGCGCTGGATAAAGCCCTAAAAGACGATCTGCCTATCTTGCTTAGCATTGGATATAGTGCGTGCCACTGGTGCCATGTGATGGAGCACGAGTCTTTTGAAATCAAAGACATTGCAGACATTATGAATAAGCACTTCGTATGCATAAAGTTGGACCGTGAGGAGCGCCCGGATATAGATCAAATATATATGGAGGCCGTCCAGGCCATGGGCATTCCAGGTGGATGGCCACTGAATATATTTCTTACACCTGATCAGGAACCGTTCTATGGAGGCACCTATTTCCCTCCAAAGCAGTGGGTCCAGCTACTGGAAAACATTGCCAGTGCGTTCAGGCAAAACAGGCAGGCCCTGGAGGAATCAGCGGCAAAATTCAAAGAGACGCTCAATATTGGAGCGGTTGAAAAATATGGGCTAAACAGGAAAAATACGGAAAAAGGGATACTCCACCATGCCATAAAAAATTTAACAGGGCATTTCGACAAAATCAACGGCGGTATGGCCAAAGCGCCTAAGTTTCCCATGCCTGTGATCTGGAATTTTCTATTGCACTACTGTGCCCGATACCCAGAACCAGAGCTAATAAACCATCTGTACCTAACCTTGGACAAAATGGCCCACGGCGGCATATACGATCAAATAGGTGGTGGGTTCGCCCGATATTCTGTGGACGAAAAGTGGTTTGCTCCTCACTTTGAAAAAATGTTGTATGACAACGCCCAATTGGTTAGCCTGTTTGCGCTAGGTTATTCACAGTCTGGTTCAGAAAAATATCGAACTGTAGTGTATCAGACCATTGAATTCTTAACCCGTGAGATGCGCAGCCAGGAAGGGGCTTTTTATTCAGCGCTGGACGCCGATAGTGAAGGTGTAGAGGGTAAGTTCTATGTATGGGACTATGACGAATTCGTGGAAACCGTAGGAAAAGATGGTGACTTCCTGGTGGATTTTTATGGTTTAACCCCTGAAGGCAACTGGGAGTCTGGACAAAATATCCTTTACTGCAAAGAGAGTTTGGAATCCTTCGCCACAGCCAATGGTATGGACCCTGTTTGGTTAAGAAATATAGTTCCGGAGTATCAGGAAAAGCTAATGGCGGAACGACATAAGCGCATCCGGCCCGGCTTGGATAACAAAATTATTTGTGGCTGGAACGGCCTAATGATTAAAGCCCTGACCGATGCGTATGCCGTATTCTCCGAAAAAAAATTTCTGACACTTGCTTTAAAATGCGCCGGGTTCCTGGAGCAGTCGATGAGGGTTGATAATCAGTTATATAGAACTTACCAGACAAAGAAGGAGATGGTGCCAGCTTTTTTGGAAGATTATGCCTCAGTCATTTCAGGTTACCTGGGTTTATATCAGGTTACCTTTGATGAAAAGTGGTTATACAGTGCCCAGAACCTTATGTCTTTTGCCCTTGACAACTTTTATGACCAACAGGATTCATTATTCTACTATACCGATAAAAAAAGTCATTCACTGATCGCTCGAAAGAAAGAGCTATTTGACAATGTAATCCCCTCTTCCAACTCCATAATGGCCAGCAACTTACTGATCATGGGATCCATACTTGACCGTAAATCTTACCTGGATATTCACCATAAGATGATCGACAGAGTAAGTTCGCTAATACCCCCAGATCCCGCGTATATGAGCAACTGGGCTACTGCCTGCAGCTTTTCTAATTTTGCTACAGCGGAAGTTGTGATTGGTGGTGAGCAGGCAGAAGCCCACCGTAAAAAATTAGCCGCCCACTTTCATCCACATAAAATTATGATAGGCTCGACCAAAGAGAGTGATCTTTCTTTGCTTAAAAACAGGATTGTCCCGAACGACACTAAAATTTATGTATGTTACAATCAAACCTGCCAACTACCAACATCCGATCCGGAAGTAGCCATGCAGCAACTTACTTATTAAGGAATCAAGTTATTGAGTCAATTGCTCCAAAATAGTACCAGCTACCAGGAAAGAATCACTCTTTTCGTAGATATTTTATTACCGGTACCGGTACCACAACATTACACCTATAGGGTCCCCCACCAATGGAATGACCTCATCCAAATTGGCCTAAGGGTAATCGTACAATTTGGACCTAAAAAGATACTAACCGGGGTAGTAGCGGAAGTGCACCAAAATCCCCCAAAGGCCCATGAGGCTAAATATCTTCTGGATATTCTCGATCAGCAACCTGTGATAAACCCTTTGCAGTTATCAATGTTTAAATGGATGGCTTCCTATTACATGTGCGCAGAAGGCCAGGTTTTACAGGTTGCCTTACCCAGTGGACTAAAACTCAGCAGTCAATCAAGAATACAGATCCATCCGGAATACGCCCGGGAATTTAACCCATATCCTTTGGACGATCAGGAATTGGCGCTTATGCAGCTACTTCAAAAAGATGGCACCCTTGATTATTCTGGTATTGCCGATATACTTGGGACCAAGAATGTGCACAAAATAATAAAGTCAATGCTGGCAAAAAATGCCATAATCCTCTTTGAAGAAGTAAAGGAAAAATATCAACCTAAAAAAGAACGACGCATTCGATTAACCGATTCATACACCTCCCCAGAAGCATTAGAAGCCCAATTTGAACAGCTTCAAAAAAAGCCCAAACAAACAGAGGTGCTTTTAAAGTATTTGCAACAAATTCCTGTACACAAAAAAAAAGGCCATAATCAGCATGGGCTTAGTAAAACCAAGCTGTTATCAGGGGAAATCTCCCTTTCCAGTGTTAAAACACTTATAAAAAATGGTGTTCTGGAAGAATTTGAGGTAGTAGTAAGTCGATTTCCGACCCTGGACACTCAAATAGTTGATGAACATGAAATTGTACTTACAGATCCGCAATGTCAGGCCAGGGATGCTATTCTTGATGGTTTTGAGGTGAAACAAACGGTGTTATTCCATGGGATCACCGGTAGTGGAAAGACTGAAATATACATCGACCTGATAAATAAGGTTTTAAAAAGTGGATCTCAAGTGCTTTATCTATTACCAGAAATTGCCTTAACCACTCAAATCGTCCGGAGGTTGCAAAAGATTTTTGGAAACTCCATGGGTATCTATCACAGCCGGTTTTCAGACAATGAAAGAGTTGAAGTTTGGCGAGGCATATTAGAAGGAAAATACTCTTTTATAGTAGGAGTGCGTTCTGCAATCTTTTTACCTTTTGATAATCTGGCTTTAATAATTGTTGATGAGGAACATGAACTCTCCTATAAACAATTTGATCCAGCGCCCCGGTATCACGCCCGGGACGTAGCTTTAGTACTGGCAAGGCTGCATCATTCAAAAACACTACTGGGCTCTGCAACTCCTTCAATAGAATCCTACTACCACGCCCAACACGGAAAGTACTCTCTGGTCTGTCTGGATGAACGATATAGAAAAGTAGCATTGCCGGTGTATCGATTAATTGATACACGCAAAGAACACCTCAAGAAACAAATGAATGGAGTGTTTTCGTCTGAAATGGTGACTTCACTGGAACTAATTCTCCAAAATGGGCAACAGGCGATAATCTTTCAAAACAGGCGTGGCTACGCACCATATTTGCAGTGCCATGTCTGTGGCCATATACCGCAATGTCCCAATTGTTCGGTGACCCTAACCTACCATCTGCACTATAACCAACTACGTTGTCATTATTGCGGATATCAACAAAAAATGACAGATGCTTGTTCACAATGCGAATCAAATGACCTGAATTTAGTAGGATTTGGTACAGAAAAAATTGAAGAAGATTTGAAACGTATTTTTCCTGAGGCGAAGATCCAACGCATGGACCTTGACACAACCCGACGCAAGTATAGCTACCAGCAAATAATTGATCAATTTGAACGGGGAAATATAGACATACTAATAGGCACCCAGATGGTGTCAAAAGGGTTGGATTTTGACAAAGTGGATTTGGTTGGGGTGTTGGATATAGATCGTGCCATGCATTTTCCGGATTTCAGGTCCCATGAAAGAGCTTTTCAGTTGATTACCCAGGTAGGCGGACGAGCAGGAAGAAAATCGGGTAAAGGTCAGGTTTTGGTACAGACCAGTAACGTCAAGCATCAACTGTTAAAGCTTATCACCGATCATAATTATCTGCAATTTTATCAAGGTGAAATTCAGGAGCGGTCAAAATACCTCTATCCACCATTTGTAAGATTGATCCGCCTGACAGTGAAGAGCCCCCATCAGGAACTGGGATTTCGTGCGTCTCAGGAATTGGCAAACCGCCTGGTTCGGGGATTAGGTAAATCACAGGTATTGGGACCGCAGGAGCCGGTGATTTCCAAACTCAGGAATTTTTTCCTGATGGAGTTGTATATTAAGCTTGAAAAAAATATAGGAACCCTGGACAAGATAAAACATCATCTTTCCAATGAGATAAAAGAGTTGATTTCAAATACTGATTTCCGGTCCATACGAATAATACCTGATGTAGATCCCTATTAATGTGGTCTCAAGGCTGTTGACACCACATTAGATATCCCACTCGTCGTTTAATATGCTGATAGCATGATGAGCGGTTAAATCATATTGACAGGGTACGATAGAAACATAATTATTGGCAATCGCCCATTCATCATTGTCCTCTCCTTTATCGAAATTCACGAAGTTCCCGGCCATCCAAAAATACTTCCGGCCCGTAGGGTCCCTGCGCACCTCAAACTGCTCCTCCCACTTCGCTCTCGCCTGTCTGCAAACCTTCATACCTTTTACCTTTTCATTGCGTTTGGGTGGGATATTGACATTAAGCGCCACTCCTCTGGGTAATCCTTTATTTAGAATTTCGGCGGCAATCTTTTGAATAAACTCACCGACGTGTGAAAAGTCTGCCTCCGAGGAGTAATCACACAAGGAAAATCCAACCGCCGGCAGACCCTCAATTGCACCTTCAATGGCAGCGGACATAGTACCGCTATACAATATACTTATTGATGTATTGCTGCCATGATTGATCCCGCTTACCACCAGATCCGGTTTGCCATTTTTCAGTAAATGGTGTTTGGCCAACTTAACACAATCAGCAGGAGTTCCGGAGCACTTATAGGCTGGTACCGATCCAAAAATATCTGTTTTATCCAGTCTAAGGGTATTGCCGACAGTAATTGCATGCCCCATACCGGACTGAGGGCTATCAGGAGCAACTACTATTACTTCTCCCATTTCGGTCATCAATTCAACCAAAATACGAATTCCCCGGCTGGAAATGCCATCGTCATTGCTTACCAGAATCAAAGGTTTGGCCACAGCTTAGATTTTAAGAACAGGGTCAAAAGTACTTAAAAACAAGAAAAGAAATCAGGTATCCCAAAGGGAATTGTAATACACTGTTATTCGCTCTAAATCACGCCGGCGATCTACTTTCAGATGGTTTTCATTGATGAATTTACGTACCTCCGAGGTTTTCTTTTGCATCAGCTGTAACAGGTTTTTTTTCTTTAGGTTGTAACGTCGAATGCCACCTTTTTCATCAAAGAAATAGTATTCATATACCAGTTTGTAACGACTGTAATAACTACTTCTTCCATAGTAGTAACTGTATTGCGGGATGGACTCGGTGGTAATATCCTCTCGAGCCAACAAACTTAAGGGCCTGCCCTCATGCAGCACTTCAAATAGGATGGGTGTTTTGTATCCCTGACTGACGGTATAGGGCAGCGCATAAAATTGCCGGTAACTGTCTATTGACTCGTCGAATATCTCAAAATAAAGTATCTTCTTGGAAGAAAAAGTCAGGACAATGTTATCCACATTTACCTGCACTATGTCAGTTTCCAGATCGTATTTGACCTTACCTTTATGAGTCTCTTTGGTAATCAGCACCACCTTTCCATTATGCCACACTTCAGATGGAAAATTTTGGGCGGTAGCCTGAAGGGTTAACAACACCATCACCAATAAACCCCAGATTCTCATTACTATTGGTTTTTTTTCAAAATGGTATGGCCCAATTTGTCCCGTTTGGTTTTTAAATAGTTTTCGTTGTGCCGGTTGGGCGATATTTCAATGGGCACGGTCTCCTCAATGGTCAGGCCGTAACCGATCAGACCAGCCCTTTTCTTAGGATTGTTTGACAATAATTTCATTCTCCTCACACCCAAGTCCCTGAGTATCTGAGCACCCACTCCATAATCTCGTTGGTCCTTCTTAAATCCAAGATGGAGATTGGCCTGGACAGTGTCCATACCGTCTTCCTGTAATTGATACGCTTTCAACTTATTTAATAAACCAATTCCCCTACCCTCTTGGTTCATATACAGCACTACTCCTTTTCCTGCAGCCTCCACCATTTCCATAGCCTGATGCAGTTGGTCTCCACAATCACATCTACAGGATCCAAATATGTCACCGGTAACACAGGAGCTATGGACACGAACCAAAATTATTTCATCTTCTTCCCAGGTCCCTTTAGTCAAAGCCAGATGTGAATCACCGGTGTTGGTTTGAGTATAAGCAATCAGCTGAAAATTTCCATGATCGGTTGGAAGGTCTACCTTTACCTCTCTGTGGATGAGGCTTTCTTTTTTCAGGCGATAATTAATCAGGTCTTTGATAGATATCATTTTTAAACCAAATCGCTTCGCCACTTTTTTTAAATCCGGCACCCGTGCCATCTCCCCATTTTCGTTCATTATCTCTACCAGCACCCCTGAAGGATGCAAGCCTGCCAATTGTGCCAGGTCTATCGATGATTCAGTGTGACCAGCTCTTCGCAAAACCCCCCCTCGTTCGGCTCGTAAAGGGAAAATATGACCGGGCCGGGACAGATCATCGGGTCTGGTTTCTTTATTGACCAATGCCTGAATGGTCCTGGCTCTATCACTGGCAGAAATTCCTGTAGTATTGCCTTGTCCATTTAAATCCACCGAAACCGTGAACGCAGTTCTTAGTGGATCAGTGTTCCGGCCTACCATCAATTCAAGCCCCAGCTCCTCACAACGCTCTTCTTTTAACGGGGTACAAATCAGCCCTTTTCCATGGGTAGCCATGAAATTTATAATTGCTGGGGTGACCTTCTCTGCGGCACAAATGAAATCCCCTTCGTTCTCCCTGGCCTCATCATCTACCACAATAATGACATTGCCTTCTTGAATTGATTCAATGGCACTTTCAATGGAATCCAATGTTGTTAAATGCTCATTCATTTTAATTTCTTCCGTCCATGTACTTTAAAAATACCCTATTCTGGGGCTAAAAAGTATAATAATGCTCAAAACTTGATTTTAGTCCGAAACAATAATCCCCAAAAGTTTGGCTATCTCATTACGTGATTTCTTTAACGCTACATCCACCTGAAGTAGTTTAAGTTGTTCTTCCGGCCCAGCCATTCGCAGTTCTTCCCGGTTTTCGGTAATCAACTTTTTTACTACCCGGTACTTCAACCTCAATAGGTTGCTGTAGGCTACGTCTTGTAATATATCTTCCTCAGTTGGGACATAGATCTGAAACTTGTCCATCCACAGGCTACTTATCTCATATCGTTCCGCTAGCAGATCGATCATTTCAGTTTTAACCTCTCCTGAAACCTGCTCCATCATCCGCTTGGTGTCTAGCATCCCGTGATCGTCAATTTCCGTTTTTATTAATGCCAATATTTGCTGGTAAGCAGCTGTCTTAAACTCTACCTCTTCCAGTTCACTAAAAAAATATTGATGTAAACTGGTTCCTCCCTCCAGTTTGCGATCCCCATAGTTTAGCAACAACCGTATACTCTCTTTCTCCTGTCTGGCAACAGCATCGGGAAGCCCGCCTAACCGGGGTCGTTTCTCGAACATCAAATCGGTAATCGGAGGTGGCTGGGCTTCTTTAAAGCCACTGGATGACTGAAGTTGTATTTTATTAAGCTCACTGATAAGCAAGAACTCGTCTACCTCCAACTGGTTACTGCACTGCTTAATGTATATCGCGCGTTGAAGAGCATCAGGAATTTTAGATATACTTCTGACAACTTCCCTTATGACAGCCGCCCTGCCAATGGGATCTTCCGCCGCTTCCTTTAGGAACAGTTGGGTTTTATAAGTAATAAAATCGGTATTACTGTTTTGCAGAAACCGCTGAAACTCATCCGTGCCAAGCTGGCGGGCATAACTGTCCGGGTCCTCACCTTCAGGAAACTCTACCACCCTGACGTTGGCCCCGCTGGTCAATATCATGTCAATACCTCTTAACGCCGCTTTTATTCCTGCAGAATCTCCATCAAAAAGGACTGTAATATTGTTGGTATATCGCTTGATAAGTTTTATCTGATCATCTGTAAGTGATGTTCCTGATGAGGCCACCACGTTTGGAATACCGGATAGGTGTAATGATAACACATCAGTATATCCCTCTACCAGGTAGCACTGGTCATTTTGTCGAATGGCGGTACGTCCCTGATGTAAACCATATAACACCTTACTTTTTTGATAAACATCAGTTTCAGGTGAATTGATGTATTTGGCCCCTTTGTCAGATTGGAGGGTACGGGCACCAAACGCAATCACTTTACCGGTAATGTTGTGTATTGGGAATATCACTCTTCCGCGAAAGCGATCATAAGTCTTTTCCTCTTTCTCGATGATCAACCCTGCTGCAGCCAGTGTCTCTTTATTATAACCCTTTTCTAAGGCCTCAACCAGGAAACCATCCCACCTGTCCAGGCTATAACCCAATTCGAAATCTTTGATTATCTGTTGGTTATAACCACGTTCCCTGAAATAGCTCAACCCAATTGATTGTCCTTCAGATTGATGCAGCAGCAGGTCATGGAAGTAATCTTTGGCAAAGCCAAGTACGATAAACAGGCTTTCGCGCAGGCTCTGTTGTACCAATTCCTCAGGAGTGTCCTCCTCTTCCTCCAGTTGGATACCGTATTTTTTTCCCAGATAACGCATGGCCTCAATGTAATTGAGCCCTTCGATCTCTTTGACAAACTCTATGGCATCACCGGCTTTTCCACATCCAAAACATTTGAAGATCCCCTTGATTGGCGCCACTGAAAAAGATGGTGTTTTCTCATCGTGGAAAGGACAACAAGCCCAAAGGTTTTGCCCTTTTCGTTTTAATGAAACGAAGTCTGAGACCACCTCCTCGATATCAATTCTGGTCTTAATTTCTTCTATGGATGTCTGGTTAATGCTCAAGGCGAGTCAATAATTATTAAACAGTATAGAAACGGGTTTTAAAGATAATGCTTTTATTCATGGGTGCCTCAACTCACCCTGTATCTATCTATAATTTAGTAATATTCCTGAAAAAGTAACTGATTAGAGGTAAATTGCACTTATTGTAAAGCCAGGTTAGAGCTATATTATGGGCATATCCAAAGAAGCGGTAATTGAGGCACTTCGTACCGTTCAGGATCCTGATTTAAAACAGGATCTTGTAAGCTTGAATATGGTAAAAGATATTCAGATCCAGCAACACAATGTACGTTTTACCATAGTTCTGACCACACCTGCCTGCCCACTGAAAGAAGTTATACGAAATTCCTGTGTGGATGCTATAGAAAAACTAGTGTCTACCGATGCCAAGGTTACCATTGATATGACCAGTAATGTTACTTCCGGCAGGGCTGATAATACCCCTTTACTCCCTGAAGTAAAGAACATTATAGCGGTTGCTTCTGGTAAAGGTGGTGTTGGAAAGTCCACAGTTTCAGCTAATTTGGCGGTTTCACTAGCCAAAGCCGGGGCCAAAGTAGGATTGATAGATGCCGATATATTCGGACCTTCCATACCAATCATGTTCAATTGCGCCCAGGAACAGCCTAGAATTATCAAGAAAGATGAAAAAAATCTAATTGTACCAATAGAACAATATGGGGTGAAATTGCTTTCAATTGGGTTTCTGACCCCCGCGGACAATGCGGTGATTTGGAGAGGCCCTATGGCAAGTTCCGCTTTGAAGCAATTCATTGGAGATGCCGTATGGGGTGCCCTGGACTACTTGTTGGTAGATTTACCACCTGGAACCAGCGACATTCACCTTACATTAGTCCAGACAGTTCCAGTTACCGGCGCTGTTATTGTAACAACCCCGCAAAAAGTAGCATTGGCGGATGCCCGTAAAGCGCTGTCAATGTTCAATCAACCCAATATTAATGTGCCGGTTTTGGGTATTGTTGAAAATATGGCTTATTTTATACCTCCTGAGTTACCCGAAAACAAATACTTTATTTTCGGAGAAAACGGTGGAGGGAAGTTTGCTGAACAACATCAGTTACCTTTGTTGGCGCAAATACCTATTGAGGAACAAGTTAGAGAAAGTGGTGACATTGGTTATCCAATAGCTTTGAATGAAGGCTCTGCGGGGTTGGCTTTTCGGGCGTTGGCAGAGAATCTGGCCCGTGAAATTGCCATACGAAATGCACAGTTACCACAATCGGAAAAAGTTGAAATTAAAATAGAGTAGAACCAGATAGCATGGAGTTGCTGGAGAGAATTGAACAGGCTTTGGACACCATCCGACCATACCTGCAAACTGATGGTGGAGATGTTAGGCTATTGGAGGTTACAAAGGACAACGTCGCCAGAATCGAACTACTGGGCGCTTGTGGGGCTTGTCCCATGTCCACCATGACTTTCAAAGCAGGCGTAGAAGAAGCCATCAAGCGTGAAGTGCCAGAAATTGTTTCTGTAGAAGCTATCAATATTACTGCCATCGATGACCCCAATGCCCAACTCCCTGAAAATTACCAGTAGCCTGGGTGCATTTTATTACTTTTTGTCGTCCTGTACTAAATTTCTAATCCTAAGTAGTCAATCCCAATAAATGGCAACACGGTTTTATTATCTGCTTTGTTGTTGCCTTACATTTTCGATGGTGGAAATGTATGGTCAAAAATCCTGTGGAACAGTAACTTATCAGGAACAACTGAAAGACGCTCACCCCTCCCATGAAACCAAGGACGCCTTTGAAATTTGGATATCAGCAAAATTAAAGGAGCATCGATCTATCAAAAGTAGAGTATCCGCGGCATCTGCCCCAAACCAGGTAATTACTATTCCGGTGGTGATACACATCATCCACAATGGAGAAGCGGTGGGCTCTGGCACCAACCTGGATCAAAGTAGAATTATTGAACAGATTGAAAGGTTGAATAAAGATTTCAGACGATTAAACGCAGATACGGTAAATACCCCAGTGGAATATTTGGCGGTAGCAGCTGATTCTGAAATTGAATTTACTTTGGCCAAACGTGACCCATACGGGCTCCCTACATCCGGAATTGTCAGAGTGCAAGGCAGCCGGCCGGTTTATGATCTGGTCCACAATACCGAACTGAAAGCACTAAGTTATTGGCCTGCGGAAGACTACATGAATATATGGGTAGTCCAACTGGAAAGCTTGCTTGGTTATGCACAATTTCCTGTGTCTACACTTGGAGGGCTGGAGATTGCCTCTGAAAACCGGTTGACCGATGGCGTAGTAATTGATACTGATTTTTTTGGCAATAATCCCGGCCTGTCACCTGAGAGTATAGGCAGATCCGCCACCCATGAAGTTGGCCACTTCCTTGGGCTACGGCACACCTGGGGTGACGGTGGATGTGGTGTAGATGACTTTTGTGATGACACACCTTTATCAAATAGCAGCAATTTTGGATGTCCCGATGGAAATTCCTGTGGCAGCGACGATATGGTGGAAAACTATTTGGACCTGTCAGACGACCTTTGCATGAACCTGTTTACACTTTGTCAGAAAAACCGTATGAGGGTGATTCTGAGTAACAGTCCACGTAGGGCCAGCCTGGTTAATAGTTCCGGCGGTTTACCACCGGTCATGGTAGACAATGACGCCGGAGTCCGGGAATTAACCATTCCTCAAAGTAATAGTTGTTTATCTGAAGTAGCGCCAACCGCGACCATTCAAAATACCGGCACTAACCAAATAACCTCATTTCAGGTGCAGCTATTGATTAACGACATATCTGTAGAAAACCAGATGATCGTCAAAAATCTAAACGCTTTGGAAATTACTACTGTCAACTTTGCAAGTATACCGGCAACGGACATGATGAAGGTTGAAGTATCAATCCTGCAAACCAACGGTGTGGTTGACGGCAACCCGGAAAATAACAAAAAAGAGGTATTGCTTAATTCCAAGACCTTTACCAGTCTGCCCATTATGGAGGGTTTTCCTTTCCTGCCCCCAGCATGGGATGTGCGCAACGACGATAATAGTATTACCTGGAAGGTGCTAACTGCACCCTCTGACAGTCCTTCAAATACCGCAGCCCAAATGAATTTTTTCAGCTATGGCAACGCCAATGGTGAATACGACTATTTGATTACACCTGCACTTGACCTAACCACCTATACAGGGCTTACAATATCGTTTGACCTGGCTTATGCCCCGTTCTCGTTCAGTGATAGGGACGGGCTCATTGTGGCAATTTCAGTTGATTGCGGCAACAGTTTCCCTACTCAAAATTATGTGTACCAAAAAGAGGGCCAGGAGCTGGCTACAGCTCCGTTGAATGCAGGGTCGTACCTGCCATCAGGACGCAGTGATTGGCGTACTGAAACCATTAACCTTGACCAGTTTGCGGGGTTGGAACAGGTAAAAATTGCTTTTATTGGAGTCAATGATTTTGGCAACAATTTATACCTGGACAATATCAATATAAACGGTACCCGAATACCTGACCTGGATATGGCGATCGTAGAAATACCACAACCGAGTGTAGTATCATGTGAAAGTAACATAGCTCCTCAGGTGGTGGTCAAAAATACCGGGCTAAACCCAGTCAGTAGTTTTCAATTGTCCTATCAGTTGGGTTCCGGAGGATCCGGTCAATTTGAGTATAACGGCCCCTCCCTTGAAACCGGAGAAAATGCCACAATAACATTTGCTGCTACTGAAGCAGGAATTGGGTCCAATAAAATATTAGTCTCCATTGACCAGGTAGAAGGCCAGGGGGGCGACGGCGTAGTGGAGAACAACACGCTGGAACAACCTTTCATTATTGATGATCAACAAGACCTGGTTCCAAAGATTGAGACCTTTGAGCAGCCCCTGGAGTCCACCGATTGGCGGTTTCTCAGCCTTGATGAATCCATATCATGGGCGGTGACTCAAGCCGGCGGTATCGGCAATACTGGCAACCAGGCAGTGTATCTCAATTTTTTTAGCTATGAAGACAAGGGGGCCATTGACTACCTAACCAGCCCTGTACTGAACCTGGAGGGCACCATAAACCCCACCGTGACTTTTGATCTGGCTTATGCCGGCAGTATTAATGCTAACGATGGATTGTTGATCCTAGCTTCAGCTGATTGTGGAGTAAATTATAGCGATACATTATTCCAGGCCTTTGGCAGTGAATTATCCACGGTAACCAGCAGTACCGAATTTATTCCGGACGATCCCTCAGATTGGATTTTACACAAGATAGACCTGTCAAAGTATGCAGGGCAAACCGGGGTTCGACTGGCGTTTGTAGGTGTTAATGATTTTGGCAACAACTTATTTATTGACAACATTCAATTTTTTATCTCGGACCGGACCAACAGCCTTGAATTGGATGAAAACCGGATGATCGTGTACCCTAACCCGGCACAAGGTAACTTTTATGTCACTTTTAATCTCCTTGATCGCTCCCCGGTAGATTTGAGAATAATTGATCCCATGGGAAGAGTAGTATGGAGCAAACAACTTCCCAATATACTAAACCAGACGCTGGGTGTAGAACTGCCCCAGGCCAATGGGGTCTATATTTTGCAAGCCACCGGCCAAACATTTAGAGCTACCAGCAGGATAATTTTAGTACAATAAAAACGTTTTCCCTTTTTTTGCCTTTATTTGAGGAAAGTTTTATTGTAAAATATGGCCGATAAACTGCAAGTAGGGCTGTTATTTGGAGGTAAGTCTGTAGAGCATGAAATCTCCATCAGGTCTGCACGGAATGTATTTCAACACCTCGACCGTTCTTTTTTTGACCCTGTACTTATCGGAATTACCAAAGACGGACATTGGCACCTGGTGGAAGATATGGACCAACCGATAGATTCGGCGGCTCCGCTTACATTATCACTAGGTCATTCAACTCATACCTTTCCCACCACCGATAATCAGGGTGGCACCGGGCCGCTTGACGTTATATTCCCGGTACTGCATGGAACAGACGGTGAAGATGGAAGCATTCAGGGGATGCTGCAAAGTGTGAATATTGCGTTTGCAGGTTCCGGAGTTTTGGGTTCATCAGTAGCCATGGATAAACTTATGAGTAAGCAACTTTTGGTATCAGAAGGTATTCCAACCGGTAAGTTCGTGGCCATTGCCGGTCCAGACGCTCGAAAAATCTCCTATGAGCAAATGATTGATAACATTGGCTCGCCCTTCATGATCAAGCCCATCTCTTTGGGCTCTTCGGTAGGAATATCCAAAGTGGCCAGCCAGGAGGAATTTACCCGGGCATTAGCAGATGCTATGCAATATGATCTGGGATTGTTGGCGGAGGAATTCATATCCGGGCGGGAGTTGGAGTGTGCTGTACTGGGTAATGCAGAGGCTAAAGCATCAGATCCTGGAGAAATCATAATCAGCCCGCAATATGAATTTTATACCTACCAAGCCAAGTACCAGGATCCCAATGCAGTGGAAATAAAGATACCGGCAGTACTGGATACTTCAATTGCAGAACAAATTAAAGATCTGGCATTACGATCATACAGAGCACTCAGATGTGAAGACTTCGCCAGGGTAGATCTCTTTTTGAAAGACGATCAGTCTATTTATATCAACGAAATCAATACCATACCGGGATTTACTGATTCCAGCATGTTTCCCTCATTATGGGCCCAACACGGTATATCCTATGGCGATTTGATCACAAAAATCATACATTTGGCAATGGAAAGATTTGAGTCCAAAAAGCAGCTTAACAGGGACTTCTCTTAATGAAAAAAATTGGAATACACCTCGGTATCATGCTAGTCGCAGGATTGGTAATATTACTGATATTTTTTTACTATTTCCTCCCTTCTTATACCAATCACGGTGAAACAATTACAGTCCCGGACCTTGGTGGGCTGGCATATGAGGAGCTTGATAATTACCTATCTCAGCGTGAATTAAGATTTGAAGTAGAAGAAGACTCAGGATATAGTTCGGAATTACCACCCCTAGCGGTATTGAAGCAATATCCAGTTGCCGGATCAAAGGTAAAAGCCAACCGGAAACTGATTATCAATCTTAATAAAACCACCCCTCGAAAGGTCATAATGCCGAACCTGATAGATGGTTCGGTCAAAAGTGCCCAGATGGTGCTGGAAAGTTATGGCTTGGTACTCGGGAATATTGAATACCGACCTGATCTGGCCCAGAATGCTGTCTTAGAGCAAAAGTTAAAGGGAAAAGTGATAGAACCCGGGGATTCGATTTTTCAGGGATCTCAGGTAGACCTTATTGTAGGAGATGGGTTAGGCAACCAAATGTTGGAAGTACCCGCCTTGTTTGGTATGGACTTCGAGGATGCGGAATTTACAGTTATTGGTTCAGGATTACGACTTGGAAGCGTCCTCACCGCAGAACCTGTAGATACATTGCCAATGGGTGCAGTGATCCGGCAAATCCCTCAAGCCGGTCTGTCAATTAGGATTGGGGAAGATATAGATCTATGGGTGATTGGCTACGACGAAGAGACCCAAAAAGTTGATTACGGAACGGGTTCAGATGGTTTGAACAACTCTAGATGAGGCTCAGAAGGCTGATATTTTCTGTTTCCCTGTGGATATGTAGCTGTGTGCTATGGGCACAAGTGATAGAAGTATCTCTTAAACACCGTTCAGGGTCTGAAACTTTTCGTACCCAAAAAACGCAAATAATTGACACTTTGGCCCTGCCATTCTGGGACGATTTTTCTACCAGTCAGTTAGTCCCTGATAGCACAAAATGGTTGTCAGGTGTACATGTGAATATAAACCGGGGACGTGGTTTGAATCCCCCGTCAATCAATGTAGCTACCTTCGACGGCACCGACCAACATGGGATTCCCTACAGTGACCTGGACCTCAGGGGCGAAGCTGATAGCCTGGTATCTCAACCTATTAACCTTAGCAACATTCCACCCGGATTGCGGAACACTTTGTATTTTAGCTTCTTCTGGCAAAAGAAGGGAAATGGTGAAATTCCAGAAAATGTAGATTCGCTGCGGTTACAATTTAAAGACCAAAATGGTGTTTGGAGTACCGTTTGGAGTGCTGTTGGCGGCGACACCTTGTATATAGAGAATTTTAAGCAAGAAATTATACAGGTTCCCTTTGGGCCGTTTCAACATGCGGGTTTTCAATTTCGTTTTCAGTCATACGGAAAATTAACCGGAGGCTATGACAACTGGCATATTGACTATGTGTTGCTGCGCACCAGAAGGGATGAAAATGATCTATATCTAAGAGATCGTACCTTAAGCACCTACCCTACCTCAATTTTTAAAGATTTTACTGCAATACCCTTTGAACATTACTGCGGAAGAGCCGACACTTTTCGCGATAGTACTTCTATAACAGGCTTTAGCCTTGAGCCACCAGGATTTCCTGCATCGATCAGGTTCGCTGCCCAGATCTTTGATGCTTCATCGGGAATCCTCATCGATGAAATGAACAACACAGATGAGGATGGACTACTTTTTAACGGGCAGCTATTTACTACGCTGCAAGCCAATGTCATCGACACCATTGCGTTAAATAATGCCAAGACAGATACTTCTTTGGTGATACTTACCAAGTTCTTTATCCGGACCAAGGACTCCCTGATGTTTGATTTTATAAATCCTGTAAGCGGGGACAGCGTGTTTTTTGATGACCTGGACCTGACCGTAAATGATACCGCCACTGCGCTGGTAACTCTGGATAGACATTATGCCTATGACGACGGAAGTGCTGAAACCGCTGCGGGGGTGAACGCTATGAACGGACAGTTGGCCTACCTATACCTGCTGCCGGTAAGAGATACGCTTACTGATATTCAAATCTATTTCCCCAATGTAGAATCCGACCAGGCAGACCAAAGCCTGCGATTGAAGATCTGGAGCCGGCTAAATAACCAAGAGAATGTTACCCATACGCAAACAATCTTTATTAATGCATCCGACTCATTAGATAAGTTTACCAACTATCCATTATCCAAAGCACTGTTGCTGGGAGATAGTTTATTTATTGGGATCCAGCAGACAGGACTGGTACCGGTGTTTATTGGATTGGACAAAAATCACAATACCGGGGACCGAATCTATTTCAACACTTCGGGGTCCTGGCAGGCTAATACAAAAATACAGGGGAGTTTAATGCTTCGACCGGTTTTTGGTAATACAGACGATATTCTTACCCCAACAGATGAACCTGTCTCACCAAATGCGTTAACGCTCTTTCCCAACCCGGCCTATGAACCCAGAGTTCGTATTGAAGGGCCTCTGGATCAAATTCAGCGCATTAGAATATTTGATATAGCCGGCAGGGAAATTCCTTCAAGATTTGAAAAATCTCAAAAGGTTATCGAATTTTCGACATTAAGGAATGGTATCTATGTGGTACATATGTATAGCCCAAACAAGATACATGTTAAGAGACTAATTTTATTGGATAAATAATGGAAGACATAGAAGACATAAAAGTTGACGAGCTAAGACAGCGTCAGAAAGCTATGGAAACGCTCAATATTATAGATGTCCGGGAAGTCTGGGAACATCAGGAATATAATATCGGAGGGTTAAATATCCCATTGGGAACAGTGCCCACCCGCTTGGGCGAACTGGAATCCATGAAAGAGCAAGAATTAATCATTTATTGTCGAACAGGCAATAGAAGCGGAAAAATAAAAATATTCTTGCAACAACAGGGCTTTAGTAAAGTTCGGAATCTATTGGGAGGCGTTGAAGAGTACCAAGAGGAATAACGAACGCCGAATGTCGAACACCGAATGTCGAATTTCAATATTTTCAATCGAAAATCTAATGTTCAAATTGTTCAAATGTTCTATTATTCTAATGTTCAATTATTCTGCTGTTCCCAATACCACCAGTTCCAGCGGTGCTGGGGTAAAACACAAAATAAAGATCAATATCGCCAACCAACCCAAAAGCTTTCTATTAAAGTCAAGGGGTTGGTCTACCGGTGGTTCAGGGTGATGCACACCCATGACCCTGCCGAGTAAAAAAGCGAATAGCAACCAACCGGAATACCCCACTATACCGTTGAATAACATTGAGAGCAGCAATTGCCCGGCAAAAATCGCCAAAGTCCACACAAGACGCAGCTGGACGTTGGGAAACACCTTGTACAATACGATCATTAGGAACCAAAAATATAAGGGACCCTGCCACCACATGTCAGTTTTAAACTGGAGCGTACCGCTAAGGTGGTCCGGCGTTATCATTCCCAATCCAGAATAAAAAATCAATATAATAAGAAAAGCCGGAGACAACATTCGATGCCATTTTGGCCCCATCAAACCATATACGACATGCCCACCGTCCAGTTGCCCAATAGGCAATAGGTTCAATGCAGTAAACAATAGAGCCAGGAATCCTGCCAGCAGCCAGGGATAATGGGCGATTTCGTAAGGGTTTGGCACCAGAGAAGGGTCTGGTGCTACATGCTCCTTAAAAAAATCGAAAAGTAAATTCGAGCCCATTACAAAGGCTAATCCCTGTTCCTCACGTTCCGAATGGTAAACATGATCAGCGTAGTCAAGGCCATATTGTTGATATTCCGGATGAATTTCGAATATGTATTCAGCAGGGGGCAAATTGGTAAAACCATAAAACAAAATAAACAAGCCTGCTACAAACCCAGCTATTGGTCCGGCTATCCCAATATCGAAATATTGTCTCCGAGATTGGATCTGTTGCTTGATCTGGATCACTGCACCAAAGGAACCGATTGACGGCGCTGGCAAGAAACCCAGCCAGAATGGAAGGTAATAGGGTAAAGTAGTTTTTATGTTGTTATAGCGGGCCACGAAGTAATGGCCGAATTCGTGCAGCGTAAGAAAGGATAAGAAAGGAATGGAGAAGGCAAATCCTGCGGTAAAGTTACTCCACTGGTAGTCCTCCATGATCAGGTAATCCCCAAACATCCACTCCCCTCCTGCCAGAGTAGTAGTCAATAGTGAAACTATGAACAACCCAATATGGATCCCATATGTTTTCCAGGGATTACCGGGTTCCATTGAAGAAAGAGATCAGTTGTTGGGGATCCTGCAAATGCAGGGTTTGGATACCCAGGTTTGCAGCACCTTGAATGTTGTCAAGATTGTCATCAATGAATAAAGTTTCCGCCGGCTTTAGCTGCTGTTCCTGTAGTACCGTTAGGTATATTTCCGGATCCGGCTTGCGCATCTTCATTTCATGCGAAAAATAGACCTCTTCAAAGTGTTGGTTGAACAAATGGACACTGCCCAAGGACTCTTCTACAATACTGTTGAATTTTCTAACATGAATATCATTGGTATTACTCAATGCAAAGGTCCTGTACCTGCTTTTTAACCGCTGAAGTAACTGTAGCCGTGGCGCAGGCATACCACCTAGCATTGCGCACCAGGCCTTATCAATGGCCTCATCAGAAGCAGAAAACTGGAGTAAGTCGCTTATCTGGCGTCTGAATTGTTGAGAAGAGATCAAGCCCTTTTCGTATTCCACGAATAACATCATGCCCTCAGTTCGTTGAACCACTTCATTCACAGACAGCCCGGACAAATTGGCAAATTCCTGATTAGAAGCTTGAAAATCGAGATCTATGATAACTCCGCCGAGATCAAAGATCAGGTTGTTAATATTATTAAGTCCCAAGTATGATTGCAATTAGGTACAAAGGCGGTAAAGTTAAGGACTTGAACTTAGATATAAGAATCATTATATTAGAAAATAATTAAAACACATGAAAAATTTTAATACCTCTACCCTCTGTATCTACGGCCTTGCGGTTCTTTGTTTTATAGGATGCCAAAACAAGAAGCCCAAGTCTAATCTGGAATTAGCCTCCATTGAGCTTCTGAGAGGCGATATCGCACTATGTGGGAATCCTGAATTTGGTGAGGTTAGTTTTACTTTGTCCTGTAATTATAATGTCCGAGAGACCTTTGATCTTGCGGTTTCTTTACTGCATTCATTTGAACATGAAGAAGCTGAGAAAGCTTTTGCCAAGGTGGTAGATATGGATCCTGATTGCGCCATGGCCTATTGGGGACTGGCCATGTGCAAGATCGGTCATCCAAAATTTATGCCAATTCGTACATCCTTTGAGCAGGGATCTAAAATTCTGGAAATTGCCGCGTCTATGCCACAGACCCTAAGAGAGCAAGAATATCTGGAAGCGGTGGGCGCGTACTATAAAGACCCCTGGGGTGAGGCAGATCACAATACCAGGTCGAAAAAAGATGGAATTGAAGATGGAAGAAATATATGAACGGTATGAAGATGATAAAGAAGCAGCTATATTATATGCATCTGACACTTTTTGCTACCGCTGATCCGGAAGATAAATCTTATGCATCCCGAAGAAAAGCAGGAACCATTTTAGAATCGCTTTTTGAGGACCAACCCGAACCATCCGGGAATAGCCCATTATATCATTCACAACTATGACGCACCAACCCTGGCTCAATTGGCTTTAGTATCTGCCCGAAGATATGCCGACATCGCACCTGCTTCTGCTCATGCGCAACATATGCCTTCACATATTTTTACCCGGCTCGGTCTATGGGAAGAATCTATAGAATCTAATATAAATTCTGCTTATTCCGCCGTTTGCTACGCTGAAGCAGTGGAGATGGATGGCCATTGGTCCGATGAAATTCACGCCATGGATTACTTGGTATATGCTTACTTACAAAAGGGGGACAATGAAAATGCCAACCTACAATATGAATATTGGCAAACCATCCATAAAGTTAATTCAGAAAGCGGCACGCCTTATAATTTTGGAGCAATTCCGGCGCGAATAGCTTTGGAGAATAAACAATGGGCTAAAGCTGCTGAGCTTAGTATACATGATTCGGAATATCAATGGGAAAAATTCCCCTGGGAGAAGTCTTTAATACATTTTACCAGAATACTGGGAGCATCCCGGATGGGAAACATCGAATTGGCAGAAAAAGAATTAGTCACCCTGCAAGCATTACAACAAGACCTTGAAAACCTGGAAGATAAGTACAAAGCAAAACAAGTGATGATACAGGTGAAGGCCTCGCAAGCATGGATCGAGTTTGCCAAAGGAAACAAACAGGAGGCCCTGGTTCTGATGCAGGAGTCTGCGGATATGGAAGACAGCACAGAAAAACACCCGTTAACACCTGGAGAGCTACTGCCAGCAAGAGAACTCCTCGGGGATATGCTAATGGCAATGAATAAACCAGCATTAGCTTTGGAAGCTTATGAGATAGATTTAAGGGATCACCCGTATAGATTTAATGGTATTTACGGGGCCGCGGTTGCCGCAAACGGTATCGGTAATCAGGAGCAAGCAAAGGTTTATTTTGAGATGCTTCTGGCATTGACCGAATCATCAAACAGTGATCGACCGGAAGTTACTGAGGCAAGGGAATATGTTATTTCGGTTTCCAGTCTTTGATCAGGATGCCGTCACCGTACTTCTTCACAACCAGTTTCTGTTTGGCTTTCCATCCTAGTTCACGAATAACTTCAATAGGTAAACTGACGATGTAAGTACTGCCCCCGGCGGTTTTCTGAAGGTTACGAATATTGCGTTCTTCTATTTTTCTGCGTCCCATAAACTATATAGTTAACTCATAGTAAACTATATAGTTTTCTGCAGAAAAACAAATATCTGTGTTACCGGCTCTTGTACATGAAGCCGAATATCCTTAAAATTTCAATCCCATCTTTGCCTAACGGATACGATGGGCGAAGCTGGTTTGAGCTTGAAGCGATCACACTCAATACTCTCCCTCCCGTCGTCGTACCGCCAAAGGCGGCACTATGACAGGCGCAGCAAACTCAAACTGCTTACGGGCCCCCCGATGGCCATCGGGGTAGTTGGTTAGAGCCCCTGACTCCCCCCCCGAAAGCTTTCGGGGGCATCGGGGCAGGTGGTCGCTGGTTGCCATGATGAAATCATGAAGCAGTTCATACAGCCCAGCATCAGAAGCATACAGTTTCAAAACTCTGCTGACTTCTTTACCTCTTTTACAAGATTCATATACGAGCTTTTAATAGAGATTGCTCGCATTGATATTTAGGGTATGACTTGGTGCTATATTCTATATAGTAAATCAATGGATCGGTTTTATACAGGAGTAACTACTGAACCAATAGAGGCTAGAGTAAAAAAACATAATAGTTCATACTATGGAGGTAAACACTTTACATCCAAGGCATCTGACTGGAAAAAACAACATTTGATTAAGTGTGAAAATTATCGACAAGCTGTAAGGATTGAGAGACATATTAAAAAAATGAAAAGCAGGCAGTATATTAAAAATTTAAAACGATACCCTAAGTTAACAACAAGGCTGCTAGAAAGATTTAACAGCACCTGATTCCCAGCTAGGAATAGACATTGGTGGACAAATAGTAGTTAAATTTAAAAAATAGCAGATCTGATTACTTTGTATATTGTAGAAGAACCGAATAATTCTTAAAATTGCATTTCCATCATTGCCTAACGGCTACGATGGGCGAAGCTGGTTTGAGCTTGAAGCGATCGCACTCAAACTCCTTCCTTCGCCTTTAGCTTCGGAGGGTAAACAATACGGGCCCTTAGCTCAGTTGGTTAGAGCCCCTGACTCATAATCAGGTGGTCGCTGGTACGAGTCCAGCAGGGCCCACACTGACAATCAAGCAGTTACGATAATATGTTTCGTAACTGATTTGTTAATTGCATACAATTTGCATATAATCATCCCTTTAATTAGGCGAGAACCGGTGATTTACTATTTACTACTATATCCCCGTTCCTACTTCTGTTAATCAGTAGGTCCTTGGTTCGAGTCCAAGAGGAGGACATGCAGTAACATTATCTACTAAAAAGTTTCAAGTTGCTTTGCAAGCACTTCTACCAATTCATCAGTTTTAGTCACAATTCTAAATTCAACTCTTCTTGATTTTTGCGAATTTTCTGAATGCCCTGTTTGTAAGGTGAAGGCACCATCATTATCTAGAGTTCTCCCAGATGAAAACCCGTTGGCAGTGAACCAAAATTTAACAAGTTGTTGATCTTTAACTGGCATGTTAAATACGGCACTAGCACCTCTAAAATGGAAATAAAGTGGCACAAATGGAAATTCACCAACGTCCCCTTTGGGTCGTTACCGGACATTCAGCGAACGGCTGCTCCCTGAATAGAGAGAGAATTGTCAAGCAGGTACAGGAGGAAAAGGCTTCATTAAAAGAGCAGGTCAAGGATATGGATGAGCGCAGGAAGCTAGATTTGCAATGTGTTCAATAAACTCGAGGCTATAAACTCATGCCGTTTTCGTTTTAGCACAAGTGTTAAAAGGAGCTGAGTGACGCAAAGGGCTTGTTGTGCTTTCGTTATTCTTTGATAATTGAATTTAAAGTCTGGTTTCTGTCACAAACGAAGGAGTTCTTCCTACCTTGGTCACTTCTTCCAATTCCTGATTCCCGTCTGAAGACTTTGAAGGAGGAGCCGCCCACATTAACTTATCTGTCATGGCCATACGACAGACAATTTGATCTCTTGTTACGTTGATAACCAGTAAATCCTGACCTATTATTACCGGTCCATCATAAGTAGATCTCAACCCCTGAAACGCTGGGTCAATTGTGTCATCATTTGTAAAATAGTGTGTCCCCACTCCCAAGGCAGGTTGCGCGATACTAAATACTTCGCCTAATTTACTCGGAGGTGTATGTTCAGATACAACATTCTCAGCAATTTGTAAAGGCATGCTATTTTTTTCAGCAAATGTAGGAGCATCGATAAACATTTCGTGGGCGAAGACATCCACACCTTTGCTTTGTTCAGCTTCAAACGAAGTAGGAACACTGTCACCAGTAAAAGCAAATGATAATCCATTCCACTCGATCCTATAGCCAACGGCACCTTGAAGTATATGATCCACAGGGAAGGCGTGTATCTTCACACCGTTCTCATCGTATACCAGCTGACTAGGGTTCTCTTTCGAGAATTTTGAAAAATCAAATTCATTTGCCTCTATTTGCATTCCACCAGATAGTAATAGTCCTCTTTTACTGGTATTGTGCCAATTTGCTGCTGCTTCGATATTTTTACAAAAAGCGGCGATTCCAAGATTTTGGTCAAAGCCTGATGCTCCCCATACCCGCAATGGTGTATTTCTTGCCCAACCCATGGCATCATACAAAGGTAATATACCTCCGACGTGATCCAGATGTGTGTGTGTAACAAACAGCTTGTCAAGTTCAGCCATTGGGATCCCCATACTCCATAAATTCAAAACAGATCCTCCACCAATATCGAAAATAAAATTCTCGCCATTACCTAATTGCACAAGCCAGGATGAACCAGCTTGTCGCATACGAACAGGGGGATTGCCTGACCCCATACATGTAATCCGCATTTCCTCGCTTCCCAGTTCTTCATCTGTAGTGAAATACTCGGGATATTCTTCAATGATACCTTCAGTATTTTTGATAACGACAGCCTGTTTAGTAATTGGTTTTCCTGTTAATGGCAACGGATAGCCATCTGGTGTCTCACCATAGACCCTTTCAAAACGATATTCACCGGGTGTTTCATCATGCTCAATTTTTGAATCGTCTGGATTAGTGTTTTCTTGCACACAGGATAACAATAAAAATGAAAGCCCGCTAAGTAGTAAGATTGAATTTTTCATATGGTTTTTTCTTTTCATGAAATACAACTTATTTGTGTACGGACGTTTGCTCCGATAGACAACACAATATGAGAATAAGGCAGGATAAAAGGAAATACATTCAAACCTCCCTGAACGGCCGCTTTGGGTCCAGACTGTGTGAAAACCCCTATGTAAAAATCCCTAGATGTAGTAAATTGATTCATAGAAGATTAGTGGATTTTTTAATGAAGCATTTATGAAGAAATTTATCTCTGGTGAGGACCGGGAACAGTTGGCTTTATTCCCAGAACGTCTGAACGATTGTATATCTGATGACAACCCTGTTCGTTTTGTAGATCTATTCATAGATGAGCTTGATCTGCTCAAACTTGGTTTTGACAAAGTTGAACCAGCAGATACCGGTCGACCCTCTTACCATCCATCAACGCTACTTAAAATTTACATCTATGGTTATCTCAATCGCATCCAATCTTCTCGTCGGCTAGAACGAGAAACACAACGTAATTTAGAGTTGATATGGCTAACGGGTAGACTAAGCCCGGATTTTAAAACCATCGCAGATTTCCGAAAAGACAATGGCCCGGCCATTAAAAAGGTGTGCGGTCAATTCGTATTACTGTGCAAGCATATGGGAATGTTCACTGAATCTGTCATTGCAGTTGATGGCAGTAAATTTAAAGCGGTCAATAGTCGAGATAATAACTACACAGAAGGAAAACTAAAGGCTAGAATTAAACAAACTGAAGCTCGAGTAGCCCGTTATTTGGATGAGTTAGATAGAGCCGATCAGCAAGGTGATTCGGTGCCAGAAGCACGTGTAGATCATCTGAAGACTCGTTTAAAGGAGGCAAAAGCTCTATTGAGCCGATTAGATACCATTGACACTCAGATAAAAGAAGGTCCTGACTCACAAATATCGATCACTGACCCCGATGCTCGCTCAATGGCCACCAGTGGTAAAGGAACAGCCATTGTGGGGTATAACGTTCAATCTGCTGTTGATGATAAGCATCACCTGATTGTCGCTTATGAGGTGACAAATCATGGGCATGATAGAGATCAACTAACCAACATGTCGGTTAAAGCCAAAGAAGCCACCGACATTGAAAACCCTGAGGTTTATGCAGATCGGGGCTACTACAGTAGCAAAGAAATACTCGATTGTGAAGAGCATGACATTGTACCAATGGTACCTAAGACCAATACATCAAACAGTAAGGCTGCCGGAAGATTTGATAAACAAGATTTTCGATATATCCGTGAATCCGATGAATATGAATGCCCTGCAGGAGAGAAAGCCACTTATCGATATACCAGTAAAGAAAAAGATTTAAACATTCGAAAGTATTGGTCATCAAAATCTTCCGGCAGCCTTACTGTTTGATGTATTGGTCTTAGGTACCATTGGTACAATGTCATGCTCTTCACAAT
>PVMK01146238.1_pt1 | contig 60245 bp, 29 predicted proteins | sample 1853481 | NCBI WGS metagenome assembly PVMK01 (sample SAMN08533507, study PRJNA380276) | Marine sediment metagenome, whole genome shotgun sequencing project.
GATTATTATCTTTAGAAGGTAACACTGTAGATACTACTGTTTCTTTAGGGGCAGGTGGTAGAATATTAGATAGTAGTGGATCTGCTGGTACTAATGGTCAAGTTCTTAGTACTACAGGTACAGCTGTAAAATGGATTGATGATCAGACAGGTACAAATAACTATGTATCAGGTATTAGCTTTAATACTACTAATGGAGTTTTAACATTAACACGTTCAGGTCTAGCAGACCTTACAGTAGATTTAGATGGTAGATATTTAACATCTGCTTCAAACTTTTATCTTGATGGTATAACTAAATCAGGTAACACACTTACGTTTAGCGTTAGTGGTACTACAAATCAAACATATACATATGGAAGTAATGCATTTAATAGTTCTACTATTTATGCTGAGCCGGGTATATTTAGTGGTGGTGGTACACCAACTTTAGCTTCCGGTGTAACTGGAGCAGAAGTAAGGTCATTAATTGGGGCTGGAACAGGTTCAGGATCTATGAGTTCTTGGACAATAAAAGAAGGTAATGGTACTGAATCAACTGCTGTTACTAATGGAGAAACATTTACTATTGCTCAGGGTACAGGTATTACATCTGAGATGACATCAACAAGTAGTGGTGGAACTATAACTATTACTAACACATTACCAGATACTGGTAGACCTGCAATATTATCTGATGGTACAAGTCCAACTCTAAATACAGGAATAAGTGCGTCAGAGGTAAGAACTCTTATAGGAGCAGGTACAGGAAGTGGTACGTCAAACTTAGTTATTGGTACAACAGCAACAACTGCTATGGCAGGTAATACAACAACTATTACTTCTACACAGGCAACTGCTATTGTAAATAACTCTAAGAAAGTATCAGACACTGGAGTACCAGCAGTTTTATCTAACGGAACAACTCCTTCATTAAATTCAGGAATATCAGCTGCAGAAATGAGAAGTCTCATTGGGGCAGGTACAGGTAATGGTTCATCTAATTTAGTAATTGGAACTACTTCTACTACAGCTAAGGCGGGTAATATAACTACTATTACAACTGCTCAAGCAAATGCTATAACTGCAAATACTGCTAAGAAAACTGATACAGGAACACCGGCAATACTTTCAAATGGGAGTACACCAACTCTTAATTCAGGAATTAGTGCTGCAGAAGTTAGAACATTAATTGGTGCAGGTACTAGCTCAAGCTCCGGTGTAACAAGTGTTGCATCTGGAAATACTAATACATTAACTAAGACTGGTACAACATCAGTAACACTAACACCAAAAACTGGTACTGTAAGTTCTTCATCTACTAATTTAGCAACAGGTGCTCAGATACAAACAGCTATTAATACAGCTGTAACAGGAGTATTAAAATATAAAGGAACTTGGGATGCTGCTGCAAATAGCCCTACACTTAGAAGTGCAATAGGTACTGTAGGGGAATATTACATAGTTTCTAAAGCTGGATCAACAAATTTAGACGGAATTACAGATTGGGCTGTTGGAGATTGGGCTGTATTCTCTGATCAAGCTACAGATGCTTGGCAGAAAATAGATAATACTCAAGTAGGTAATGTAACAGGTAGTGGTTCATCAGGAAGAGTTGCATACTGGAATGGATCAACTAATATAACAAGTGATTCAGGATTAACTTTTAATGGTAGCACAAATGCTTTAGCTGTTAGTGGTGCAGTAACTTGGAGTGGTGGTAGTTCAGCAGAATCTAATTCTGCATATGACAATATGATTACTGGATTTAGTGATTCAGGTTCTTCTACAATAACATTAACTCTTACACAACAAGATGGAGGTACTTTAACTACATCATTTAGTAATCCAGAAGGTACTATGTCTTCATGGACTATTAAAGAAGGGAATGGAACAGAAAGTACAGCAGTTACAAATGGTGAGACATTAACAATAGCACAAGGTAGTGGTATACAATCAGAAATGACTTCTACATCTAGTGGAGGTACTATTACTATTACAAATACAGATAGAGGTTCTTCTCAATCTATATTTAAAAACGTAACTAATGGTAAAGGTATTATTAAAGCGGGTAGCAATAATGATACTTTAACTTTAGTAGGTTGTAAAGGAACAAATGTAGAAATTGATGAAGAAGCAAGAACTGTTACTATTTGTGCAGATCAACAAACTCTTGCTGTATCAGGTCAAACACTTACAATTAGTGATGGTAACTCTGTAACAATGCCAACTAATACAGGCCCTCAAGGTCCTAAAGGAGACACAGGGTCTCAAGGAATACAAGGTGTTAAGGGAGATACAGGATCACAAGGTATACAAGGAATACAAGGAATACGTGGATTAACAGGAACAGCTGGTGCAAAAGGTGATACAGGTGATGCAGGAGCTACAGGAGCAAGAGGACCTGCAGGAGCCGCTGGAGCTGCGGGTGCCAAGGGTGACACTGGAGACAGAGGTCCTCAAGGTTCACAAGGTATTCAAGGTAATCCGGGAGCTGCAGGAGCTAAGGGAGATACTGGAGCAAGAGGTCCAGCGGGTGCAGCTGGTGCAGCTGGAGCAAAAGGAGACACGGGATCTCAAGGTCCAAAAGGTGATACTGGTTCTCAAGGTCCAGCCGGACCTAATGGTGGAACATATCACTATACTAATTCAGGTGATAATGCAAGTAAATATAGATTCTGGGGTACCTCATCTACTTATGGTATAGGAATGCAATCTGGTCAAAGCTATGGTTATTTAAATGACTATGCTACAGTATTTCAAATGAATAATGACTCAGACCGTGGATGGGTTTGGAAGTATGAAGGTCAGTCAAATAGTGACGGTGCAATGTCATTAACTACTTCAGGTAATTTAAAAGTTAAGAATGTTGCTGATGTAGGATATGTTAGAATTAATGGTAGTGATGTAATTAATGCTAAAGGAGAATGGGTAGGTGATCCAACAGGTTTGACAGGACCTAAAGGGGATACAGGAGATACGGGACCAAGAGGAGCTACAGGTACTACCGGTGCCCAGGGACCAGCTGGAGCTAAAGGAAATACAGGTTCACAAGGACCTGCAGGAAGTAATGGAACTGATGGTAGTGATGGAGCACCAGGTGCAACTGGATCTACTGGACCTAGAGGGGCAACTGGATCAGCTGGAGCTACAGGTAGCCAAGGACCGCAAGGACCACAAGGTGATAAAGGACCAACTGGTAGTCAAGGGCCAACAGGTTCTAGAGGACCTACTGGTAATACAGGTGCAACTGGAAGTCAAGGACCACAAGGAATACAAGGACCTGCTGGATCAAAGGGTAACACAGGTGCTACAGGTCCAACTGGACCGCAGGGGCCAAAAGGTGATGATGGTGCAAGTTTTCCAGTTTCACTTGATGGTAAAACAAGTGCAATTAACAGAATGGACTTTTTTGTTGAAGGACAAAAATTCCCTGTTATGATGATAACATTAGAAGATGGAACACAACTTTGTTTTAATGCAGGTGATTGTCCTAGATTTTAATATTTAAACTAACTATTATGGCAAAAAAGAAAAAAACATCAAGCAAAAAAGTAATTAAAAAACCTACTAAGAAAAAAGTAGTAAAAAAGAAAGCTATTAAAAAAGTAGAGGCACCTGTAGTTAAAGAGCACTTATCTCAAAGATTTTATTTTGATATTGAGTCTTTAGTTACAGATGGTAATTCTTTAATAAAGGAGATAGTATTTACTTATACAGGTTCATTAGTAATACCCAAGTCATTAAAATCAACATATGAAAAGAAGAGTGTTACTGTACACGGATCATACATAGTAAAAGATACTGATGAAGGAGTTGTAGCAAAACAAGATTATAAATCATTATCTAAAAATGATGTAAAAACATTTTTAGTAAAGTATTTACGGGATGATTATATAAAAGGAATGCAGAATATAATTAAGAAAGATTTATTACCTGATACAAATTTAGTTGTTGATCTTCCTTGGTAGTTTAGAAAATATTATTATCTTTGAAGAGTATACAAATTTTTAAAAACCAATTATAATGGCAAAATCAAAAAAGATTTCTAAAAAGGAATTGAATGAAGTAAAAGAGCTTCAAAATCAAATTAATACATTACTAATGAATATTGGTAATGCTGAATTAGTTAAGAACCAATTAGTATCTAGACATGCAGAATTACAAGTTGAGTGGAAGACTGTAAGTGAATCTTTAGAGAAAAAATATGGTTCAGTAAACATTAGTCTTGAAGATGGGACTATATCTGATATTGAAAAAGAAGAAGCTACTTTAGAAAAAGCTTAAATTTACTTTTCATAACTGTTTGCAAAATTTTTTAAAACTGGCATTAACTTGTTTGGTTTTAAAAAATTTTGTATATTATAAATGTATAGTTTACAAGACGGCAGTACATTATAGTAAAATAAAACATTTATGATCCCAACAAACTCAAGCGGCACCACAAATGGATGTGATAGCATATCTTCTAATTGTGTAGTATGGCAAGGACCAGATATATCTTGCATAGATTTATGTAATGGAGATACTATTTCAGAAGTAGTATTTAAATTAGCTACTAAATTATGTGACCTTATTGAAAGTGGTGTTCAAGCAAATCCTGATTTAGCAGGTTTAGATTTATCATGTTTAGATTTACCTGGTACTGATCCAACAGAGATAGTACCTGTACTACAAGCTATGGTAGTACAAATATGTGCTAATGCTAATCCAGCAACTAGAAGAGCACAATCAATTGATTTACCTATAATGACATTGCAGCAATGTTTAGTAGTAGATGATAGAAACGGTAATCCAATAACTCAACTTCCTTTAGATGAGTACGCTACTTTAATAGCTCAAAAAGTCTGTGACAATGTTCAAGAAATAAATGATGCTAAAGCACAGATAGCTAATATAAATACAAGACTTACTAGGATAGAAAATTGTGTATTTGTTGGTGATGTATGTCAAGTTGGTTTATCAACTGAAGAACAAATTATTCCAACATGTGTAAGTACAGTTGGTCAATTGACTGATGTATCAGTTGTAGTTTTAGCACTTGAGAGTGCTTTTTGTTCTTTAAGAGATGCTGTAGGTACTCCTGCATTAATTAGTAATGCTGTGGCACAAACAGTAATCATTGGTTCAACATCAATGTTAGGAACAGAAAATGCTACATATAATTCAATAGCAGGATATAATACATCTCCATCTACATTAGCTCAATCAGTGCAAAATGCTTGGATAGTTATAGATGACATGTATAATGCTATACAAAGTATACAAACTAATTGTTGTCCTGGTGGATGTGATTCAGTTGTATTTGATTACTCTACATCAAGACAAACTAATACAGTAGGTGTAATAAACTTAATTAACTTTGATTTTACCGGATCAACAATACCTGTTGGTTTTGATGATACATCTGGTCATTCAATTATTACATTGACTGATGCAAACGGTAGTTCACTTAGCTCAGTAGTAAATGTAGCTTCATTGCAAAATAATGCATCTGGAGTAAACATTTCTACCGGCTCATTAAATGTATTTCAAGATATAAGTATAACAGTTGATTTTGCAGTATCAAATGGTAGTGATACATGTGAATCAAGAATAACAAGCGTATCCGATGGAATTGTACCATGCCCTACTGTTTTGATAGATAATATAGGATCAACAGAAGTAAGTCTGTCTTTTATAAATAATTTAGGAATAACAGCACAATATACACTAGACTTAGTACAATCAGGAACTGTAGTAGATACAGAAGTATTTAATAATCCTGGTGGCTCAATAGCTCATACATTTACAGGTTTAACACCTAATACAGCATATGAAGCTAAATTAAAAATAGTTATTGATGGTGCTACAAAAGAATGTCCGTTTGTTACAAGTTTTACAACTGTAGCAGGATCTGCTCCTTGTAGTGAAGGAATGGATGTAGCATTTGTTTTAGACTATACATCAAGTATGAGTCCAATCATTAATAATGTAAAAGCAGGTGTAGCGTCTCTTGTTAATACAATAGATACAGCATCAGGTTCTAATGATTATAGATTAGCATTAGTTACTGCAGATGAATCAAGTAGTGATTTTACACCATATGATGGTTGTGTAGACTATACTGGTTTACCAAATAATCAAAAAGTAAGAAATTTAGGAACAGGTGGTAAATATCAAATTATAACATCTTGGGAACAATTTTCTACTAACAATGGAACAACGTTTACATCACAACTAGATAAACTAAACGGGGGTGTTGATGGAACATGTGTTAATATAGGTTCTGGGATTAATGGTCCTGAGCCATGTGATTATGCTTCACAACTAGTTGTTGGAGCTGCTGCATTAAGTGGAACCTTTAGAAGCAATGTAGCTAAGTATGTTATTATTGTAACTGACAATTTACCAGGAGGAACGTCAGATGCATTTGACGCAACTACATGGGCTGGTATTCAGTCAATGATAGCTTTTGCAAATGATAACGGAATTAAATATAATGTTTGTGGACCTGGTGTAAATTTAAGTCAAACATTGTCTGGTATGACATCTCCGATATATCCTTGGAGAGAATTGGCAACACAAACTGGAGGTGTATATAATTCATCAGCAGATGCTTCTCAAATTAGTGCGGACATAGTAGCAGGTTGCTCATAAAATAAAAAATAAAAAATGGCTTGTAATTGTACAAAATGTAATAAAAATTGTAGTTGCGCTGACACAGCAATAACTAATGCATGTACTTATACTGATTGCAGTGTAGGTAGCGAAAGATGTGATGATGTTCAATGTGCATCATGTGTAAGCTACTGTGGTACATCATTTCAAATTGGTGAAACTGGTAGCAAAATAGTTATAACTTCTGGTGAAAGATTAGACTCTATTATACAAAAGTTTTCTATGATCTTGGCAAACGGCTTGGGTGCATGTACATCAGATGATGTTCAGCATGATCCATATAATGTTTATGCTGGAGTAGTAACTAAAAATTCAGTTGAAGTACTTTGGAATGGTGTATGGAGTAATAGCACTGGATTAAATGTTTATTATCAAACTCAAATAGGAGCGGGTAGTTGGACATTAGCAAATGCAACACCAATACAGCCAACTATAAATAATTTTAAAATAACAAATCTAGTACCTAATACACAATATAAAATTAAAGTTGTGGATGAGGGAATAGGGGCTTCATGTAAACCAATTGAAATTTTAATTTCTACAGGAGCACAATAAAAAACAACAAGTGGTGGTTTGTTGGTTTTCTACTACAAACGTTGGAAGAGGCTGGATTTATTCCAGTCTCTTTTTTTTTATATCTTTACAATAATCAAAAAAATTTTTATGGACAATTTAAAACAAAGAGTATTAGAATCATTAAAGTGGAAAAAACATCCTTCAATTAGTAGTGAAAGACTTGGTATAACTGAGAAACAATACAGAAAAATTAAAAAAGAATTACTAGCTGAGAGGAAGAATAAAAAAAAGAAATCAATATTTTTCAGCAAAGCAGCAGAAAATGCTCAGGTTGTGGAAGCAATTGATTTAGAAAAAGGGGAAGGTAAGATATCAGGAACTTTTGATCATGAACCTAAAAGTGCAGAAGAAATAATTGAGTTACTAAAAATAGATACTGACAGATGGAAACTATCTCAGTATTGGAATAAACAAATGGGTGATCACTGGAGAGTGTCAGCATTAATATCTCAAATTAAAAACCCAGAAGAAAAGCTTTTTAAAGAGTTATTGGAAAACTGGAAACCTAAGACTTATAAATTACCTAAAGTAAATCTAAAGAATATTGTCTCAAATGATCCTGTGTGTGGTGTAATATCATTACAAGATATTCATTTTGGGAAAGAAGGTAATGATACCATAGATAAAGATTTTGAAGATACAGTTACTTACTTAATACAAAAGGCAGCTCCAGTTAATTATATAGAGAGAATGTACTTTGTTGTAGGAGGTGATTTAATCAACATGGATACATTTGATGGTACTACCACTAGCGGAACAGGATTAGATAACTGTATGCCTGCTACAAAAGCTTATATGCAAGCATTTGATGCAATGCATTGGGCTATAAATTATATCAAAGCATATTGTAAAGAATTAGTTGTTGTATATGTTCCAGGTAATCATGATAGATTATCTTCTTTTCATTTAGTTCATGCTTTATCTAAGTCTATTATTAGTGATGAGATAGTTTGGGATACTAAATATGAAGAAAGAAAAGTTCACGTTTGGCATAATAACTTTAATGCTTTTGAGCATGGTGATAAACGCAGCAAAAATAATCCTTTAATCTATGCATCAGAGTATCCTAAACAATGGGGTGCTACAACAAACAGAACGTTATTTAAAGGTCATATACATACAGACAGAAAGGTAGAGTATATGACATCCAATGAGACAGCAGGTTTTGTTGAAAAGACGCTACCAAGTTTAGGAAAGACAGATTACTATCATTATAGCAATAAATATGTTGGTAATAGAAGATCTGGTAAACTTGAATTACAACACCCTACAATGGGTAATATATGTGAATTAACATATCAAGCATTGTAAAGACCTCACTTTTAATTTCATTAAGTGGGGTTTTTTTTGTAAATTATAAATATAACTGTATGATCAACAATTTTAAAAAACCCAATTTAAATGCTCCTAGATATAGAGAGAAAAGACTTGGGTTATTAAATGAAGAAACATTTAAGGAGTTTAAAGATAAAAAACCTTTATACTCTGACATAGATAACGTTAAATTAAAAAAGATAATTAAATTATATAATGTTAAACTTTGGAATACTGTAGTAGATAATAGAGATGGAGTAGAATTGCCTGATTCATTAGGTTATTTGTTTATTGGAACATGTCCTTCATCTAAATCAATTAATACTAATTATGCATTATCAAAACAATATGGTAAAGTTTTACAAAATAAAAACTGGGAAACAGATGGCAATTTAGGAAAAATATTTTATACAAATTACTCAACTAAATATAGATTCAAAAATAGAGAGTTATGGAGATTTGTAGCATGCAGAGAATTTAAAAGAAGCGTGGCAAAAAATTACCCTGTCAACTGGACCAAGTATTTAGTTATGAAGAACAAATATAAGGTGGCTCATCTTTATGATGAAAACCCTGAAGAAACCAGCAAAGCATTAAAGTACTATAATGAATTTGAAAAATAAAAAACATGGCAACAATAGCAGAAACAATATCTAGAATTAGAGGCCAAGTAAAAGCGGAGGTTCAAGATGCCTTTACTACTGATAGATATATTTATAGCTTAATTGAAAAGTATGCTCAGGTTTTAATGAGAAGGCAAGATTACGCAAACAAATTATTAAAATTTAATTCAGTCTGGAAAACATTACCTTATGTAGAATTAATTGACGTAGATAAAGTTGAAGCTCATTGTGCAGGTATACAAAGCGGTTGTACTATAAAGCGTACAAAACATAGACTGCCTTCAATGTTTGAAGGATACTGGGGACCATTAATCCGTACTATTAGTTCAATAGATGGATCTCAAGAATTACAAGGCACACAGCCGGGTACTTATACCTCTTTAACTAAAAGTACATCTTTTAAATATAATAAAACTCTTTATTTTTGGTGGCTTGATGGATATATCTATTGTCCAAATATAGCTTGGGATGCAATTAAAGTAGAAGGGGTTTTTGATTCAGACATTACAAAATGGAATTGTGATACTGAAGATGATTGTACACCTAGATATGAACAAGAAATATATATACCTGAAGCATTGTTTGCTGAAATAGAAAGTCAAGTAATACAGACTATGGTGGGTACATTAAAAATACCGTCTGAAGATTCAGATAATAAACGTAACCTAGCAAGAACATAAAATTATAACAATGGGGGTATCACAAAAATATAGAACATTTAGTCAATTAATGGAAGACGTATCTATTGATTTTTCTAACTATGCGTTAGAAGGAATGATAGAACCTGCACAATTGATTAAAGTTGCACAAAGAGTAAATTATGATTTGGGTTTACGTATACATAGAACTAAAGAAGTTATTATAGATATAGAACATGGTAAAGGTCAATTGCCTTCTGATTTTCAATATTTAAATTATGCATTTAGATGTGGTTCATATACAGTAAACAATTCTATGCCATCAGGCACACACGTAGAAACATATAATGATGTACCATATATACCAGCACCAGATGATGCTGCACCATGTGAAGATGGAGAAGCTTGTAAGGACGTATGTGTAGTTAAGACTTGTAATGATAAAAATCAATATCAATTAGTTCAAAGAATAGGGGGAGGTCAGTTTAGAACATTTACAGATTGGACTGAACTAAGGATAAAAAATGTTAATGATAAAGTTTGTTATTGTCCTAGTTTAGGTGCTCAAGCTATAGATATAGCAGAAATTAAAGACGGATTTTTAATTACAACATTCCGTACAGGTAAAGTCTATTTAAGTTTTCAAGGAGCAATGGAAAATGCTGAAGGAGATTTGCTAGTATTAGATCAACCATATTGCAATGAATATTATGAGTATGCAATAAAACAAAGAATATTAGAAAACATGGTTTGGAATGGTGAAAATGTATCACAACAATTAGGGTTAGTAGAAACTAGATTGAGAGCAGCAAGAAATAATGCACTTGGTTTTGTTAATACACCTAATTTCCAAGAGATGAGAAAAGTATGGACAATGAATAGAAGAGCACAATATCATAATTATTATAATATGTTTTTAAGTTATGCTCCTGCAAATCCAAGAGTTGTTACAGCACCGTCTGTTTCAGGATCATCAGCATCATGTCCAACTTGTTAAAGAAGTAATATATTATGGCAAAAAAGAAATCTTCTTCTCCACGTGCAGCTGCACAAGGAACATCTTCAGTAAACACAAATTCATTTACTAAAGGTATGAATAAAGATGTTGCTCCTTCTTTTGAAGGTAAGCAATCATGGTGGCATGCACGTAATGCAGCAAATAATTCTGAAGATGGAGATTTAGGTATGATAGGAAATGAGCCATCAAATTTAATGTGTGGTGTTATACCCTATACAGTTATAGGTGCAATACATAGATATGGAGATGAATGGGTTATTTATTCTACAGATGATATAAACTCTGAGATAGGTACATTTGATGATAGTGAATGTACATACACAACATTAGTGAATGATCAGTGTTTAAATTTTAATAAAAAGTTTTTAATTACTGGAGCTGCTAAAGAAAATTTTGATTGTACATGGCAAGTATATTGGGATGATGGTAATAACCCATCAAGAACATTAAATATAGATAAAATTCCATGGAATCAAATACAGGTTACAGGTCCAGATATTGATGGGTCTGATTGTGTTGAATATGAAGATATTATTCCTAGAACATTAAATTGTGAAAAAATAAGATTAGCACCATTAGTTGATACACCTTGTATTAATTTATCTCAGTCAGTTGATTCAGGTATGATTTCTAATGGATCTTATCAAGCATTTATAGCTTATACAGAAAATGAGCAAAAGGTTGGTGACTACATAGGTATATCAAATATTCAAACAATATTTGATCATTTAGGTACTAGTGGATCATTAGATATTGAAGTTTCTAATTTAGATGAAAAATATGAATACTATGAATTAGTAATACTCAGGAGAAATCAAGGTCAAACATCTGCAAAGAAAATAGGATTATATAGCACTCAACAAAAGAAAATTAACATTGATTATATTGATGAAGCGCTTCCTCCAGTAGACTTAATTCAAATACCTTTAATGAGTCCTGCTTATGAAAAGTCTGAATCAATGTTTGTTGTAAATGACTGGCTTATAAGACAAGGACCCGTTGAACAATTTGACTTTAACTATCAACCACTAGCAAATAACATAAAGGTTGAATGGGTTACCAATTCTTTACCTTCTAACTATTACCATAAGGGAGGTAATAAATATAATTTTTTGCGTGATGAGCAGTATGCTTTTTTTATAAGATGGATATATAATACAGGGGAAAGATCTTCTTCATATCATATACCCGGTAGGGCTCCAGAATTGTATAATGTTGTAACTAGACAAATTACAAATGTACCAGGTCCTGATGTTTATAATGAAGATGAATTTTTTAATGGAGCTAATGTATTAAATACAACAGACGGGGAAAAATTATTTAAAGTATATAATACAGCATCTGTTGAAAGTACTGCTGTCTCACAGTTACCTGATGGATCTACAATAACATCTAGAGGTAACATGGGTTATTGGGAGTCAACAGAAAGATATCCAAATGAACCAGATATATGGGGTGATTTATGTGGTAAACCAATAAGACATCATAAAATGCCAACTGAAGAAGTTGGACCTACTGTTGCATTGTCAAATACTGGAATAGATTTAATAAACATTTTAGGAGTTCAATTTAATAACATTGAAAGACCTAAATATAATGATGGTACATATATACCAAATGTTGTAGGGTATGAACTTCTAAGAGGTTCAAGACTAGGAGCTAAATCTATATTAGGAAAGGGCTTGTTTAGAAACATGAGAGAATATACTGTGCCTAATCCTGAAGATTTGATAGGAGGTGAAACTGTTCAAGGTTTATATCCTAATCATCCTTATAATGATTTAAGACCTGATGTGTATTTTCAAGATGGTGTTAATGATAAATTAACTGAAGGATGTAATAAATTTGGAGAATCTATAGATGATTTTGCTCCTTTAGATGGATATTCAAAATCAGTTTTTACATTTTCATCTCCTGACTTAATGTTTAAGCAGCCTTTTTTAAATGCATATGAGACACGTTTATATGGTGAATTATCAGGAAGATCATCAGGATACTTTATACCATCAGAAGATCACCCTCAACAAAAAATAATAAGAGGGATTGCTGCATTTGCCTCAGCTATAATTGGATTTGGTTATGCTTTGCATCAGTTAAGAGGTACTACTGGTAGAAATGCTACAAGTAATAGTACTAACCTATCTAGTACAACAGTTAAAGGAGAAGAAATAAAAGGTAAAGCGCAAAGGGGTAACAATGGATTTGTTACGTTAACTGTACCACCTGGTGTTGCTACGGTAAACTGGACTCCAAGAAGTGGGGGTGAAATTTCTGGTGGTGATTTTCAAGGACCATGGGATGATAGATTTAATGATTATATTGATGCTGCAAGAGATCAAGCTGTTGCATCAGCTGAAGCTGCAGGAGGAAATGAAAACGCAGCAGGAATAGATTTTGATCTTAACGCTACAAACCTTATTGATGCACTTGCAGGGATAGGTGATTTATATATTGGTGGTAATTCTGCACGAAATGCAGAAGATTATAACGCTGAAAAAGACCAACAGGATGGTGCAATTCCGGGAATTCAAACTGGTAAGGTAGAAAGAACACGTAGTAATGATACAAATGTATCAAACTTACCACAGTTTCTTAAGATTGCCACAAACTTATTGAGTACTCAAACAAACATAGCTATTGCAGGTAATGAAATTATTGATGCATTTTATAATTCTACTGATTACAGAGACTACATGTGGAAGTATAATTCTGATGGTCAGTTTACAGATTTTACACCAATTAACAATGGTTTATGGAGAATTAAAAATGAAGACTCTAATTATTTAGGATCTTCTTTTCAAACATTTGATAGTGGAAAATATAAAATAAACAATTTATTTAGACCAACAACTGTAGCAGTATCATTGAGTGAAGAAATTGCAAATCCTACTGTTCAAGATAATTCAAGATTTGTAGTAGGTGGTTCTGTTAATGCTGATGGTACAGAGAATGTTCACAGTGATGATTATTTTGTATCTCCAGGAAAAGATAATCCACGTGGTTCAGATATATCAGCACACTATGGTGCATTAAAATTTAATTTTGATAATCAATATGGACAGCTTTCAGGTATTAAACAAATACCTATGAGAGGCTGTGTTGAACTATTAGATCCAGAAAAGCCATTAGGTTATTTATATTCATCAGCACCTAGTTTTGCTGGTGATACGTTTGTTGGAAGATACACAGAAAAAACCATAATGCCTATTTTTACCAGGTACTTGCTTGGAGAACCAGATGGTTTTACATTTGATTATGCCTTATATGTAAACATACCTTATCCAAGATATTGGATGAACTCACAAAGATTTGATATAACTAATTTAGCTAGAGCAGTATCAAGTTTAGGTCTCACAGGTCTTATTGGTGGTTGGGATGATATAGTTCCAAATGATCTATATTATTTAGATAGAGGAGAAAACTCATGTGGAGGTGCATTTGATAGTTCAACATGGAATGGTAGTGACCCTAATGGGTTTTTTGAAATGAGATATGCATATGGTTATACGCATACTAATGGTATATTAGATTTTTATGTTGAATCAGATGTAAATTTAGCACACAGAGATTGGGAAGATGAACCACAAAAAAGAATATATGAGCCTTATGATTATAATGATGTAGATGCATTATTTCATGCAAGGATTGAAAAGGCAGATAACTTTTATAAATATGATGAGTCATTAAGCCCTAGTAAGTTTCCTACACAAATGACATCTTTTGGTCTTGTTCAACCTTTAGACTATGATCCAATAACTGCAGAGGAATGTTTTGTAAATTATCCAAAAAGATTAATCTACTCATTACAAGCACAGGAAGAATCTAAGAAAGATTTTTGGAGAGTCTTTTTGCAAAACAATTATAAAGACTTTAAAAATGATGTTAGTGTAATAAAACCAATAAATAAAAGTGGAGCATTAATATTCTTTCCTCACTTATCACCTCAAATGTTCCAAGGTCTTGATACTTTAAGAACACAGTTAGATACTAAACTTACTATAGGTGACGGAGGATTGTTTAGCCAACCATTTCAAAATGTTGCTAATGCAGATTTATCAAATGAATATGGTTCATCAGAAAGTTTAAGAGGAGTTATAAATACACCTTTAGGTTTATTTTTTATATCTCAAGCTCAAGGTAAAATATTTCAGTATGGAGGTAAAGGTTTAGATCCTATTTCTAATAATGGAATGAAATGGTGGTTTGCAAAATACTTACCTTCTAAATTTGTAAAACAGTTTCCAGAATCAGAGAATTCTGTTTGGTCAGATAACCCTGTTGCAGGAGTTGGGTGTCATGTCATTTATGATTCAGTAGATGATATAGTATACTTTATGAAAAAGGATTATCAACTTAAATCACAATATATAGCAACAGCTGAATTTACTGATAGCATAGCTAAACCAATTACTATTACTTTAGGAGCTAATAGTATTCCTGTAGATATAGGAGATCCACTATATTTTGATGACTGCTCATGGACTGTTAGTTATGATCCAAAAGCTAAAGCATGGATATCATTTCATGATTGGCATCCGGGATTAGCGTTACCAAGCATAAATCATTTTTTTACTACTAATGCTTTTGAAGATTTAAACAATCCATCTTGTCCTCCAGGATATACATTTAACCCAGTAAATGGTTTATGTGAAATAAGTATAAATGAGGTAGAAGATTCTGAAGTAACTGTTACTAATATAGCAGCTGATATTACAGGTGGAGCAACTAATTGTTTATTAGATATTGTTATTGCAATGGATGTATCTGGAAGTACTACACCTAGTGGACCTCCTAATTATACTCCTATGGTATTTGATGCTGCTGGAAATTTAGTTCCTGGTACAGGAGTTATGGGTAATACAGATAATGGTACAGCACAATTACGTTGGTTAGATGTATTTATGAATAGCACAGAAGTAACTGATGCTTTAGCTGCAGGAACAATGCAAATAGGTACTACAATGTGGGCAGGTGCTAGCACTCAATTACTTCAGGGTGGTTTGAGTATGAACTCTAATGCAACAGGTGTATCATTATGTAATCTATATACTGCAAATTGGCCAGCTGGTGGTGGAACTAGTGCTAATAATGCTATTTTTGGTACTGGTGGAATCAATAATCCTTTAACAGGTAATGGGGGATTAGCAATGTTAAATAATAAGTCTGCATCAAGTTTTAGTGCACAATATCCTGGTAGAACACAAGATCCTAGTTTTAGACAAGTATTGATTGTTGTCACAGATGGAACACAGGGTGCTAATGCTAATAGTACAGCAAATGGTGTACCTCAGTATCAGGATTCTGCTATAATTGCTACGGGTAGACCTAATGCTAATACAGGTAATTGGGCAGCAGGAGCAAATCAATCAGCAGACATAGATTTACAAGATGAGCATAAACAAGAAATATTTGCTGTTTATTGTGGGGCTACTAATCCAGTTCCTAATGTAAGTGCTTTATTAGACAGTATAAGTAATTCAACATATGATGTTCCTAATTCAACACCAGGTCCAAATCAATATACAATGGCTGCTAATAATAATCAATCATTATTAGATTCAGCAACTGCAATAGCTGGTGATGTTTGTTCTATACCTTTTGTATGTGAATGTCCTACAGGTTATACACTAGTTTATCCTGACCCAAGTACATCAACATATAGTTCATCTACTGGTACATGTAGTGATGATCCAAACTTAGCACCTATATGTAGAAAGGTAGAATGTGAATGTCCACCTATTACAGTGCCAGGTACTGTTGTAACAGAACTAGGAACATGTCCAGATAGTGCACCATTAATTTATCAAATTGGTGATCCTAACTTTATACAACCTGATCCTGCTAGATGTAACTATTTTTATTATATAAGTACACAAGCTAATTATGTGTATGGAGGTATTTGGAGACACAATGTACGTTGTGATTCATTTGCTAATTTTTATAATGTGGATTATCCTTGGGAAATAGATTTAATATCTAATACAGGACAAGCTGTAAATACAATTAGAAGTTTTGAATACCAACTTGAAACATATGTTTATAAAGGAGATCCTCAATATAATATGTGTGGGGGTGATAAATGGGAAGATTTAGATTTTAATTTTGATGCATCTATTATTTATAACAATGATCAAACATCAGGCTTACTTGAATTAAACCCACAACCAGTTAATAGTCCGTGGGCTAATTTAAATTATCCAATAGTAAATTTAAATAGTATAGATATATTAGTATCTAAAGTTGAACACAAGTTTAGATTTAATCAATTTTGGGATATTACAAGAGACAGAGGTGAGTTTACTAATGTTGAGCAGTCTATATTTAACACAGAATCAAATGGATATATAAGACCATTAAATACAATTAACCTTAATTATCAAAAATCTCCAACTGAACGCAAGAAGTTTAGACATTATTCTAATAACTTAATTTTACGTAGAAATGTATCAGGAAACAGAAAAATGCTATTGAGGTTAAATAATACTAAACTTTTACTATCACAAAGATAATGGCAAATAAAAAAAGCATAGGATTACCAGGCGGACCAAATGAATACATAACACATGTATCAGAAATGTTTAGTACAGAAGGATATAAAAGAAATAGCCCTGATGTAAATAACCCTTTTAACATTATACCATCATCAGATATTACTATGGAGGGTGTAGATTTTCCAGTTAGAGGATATGGTAATAATGGCATTGTTCAAGATATGATACCCGGAAAAGAAAATTATAACTATGGTGATGCAGATTATGTTGTTGAAATACCTATGGCTCAAAGTGGTAAAGAACAACCAACCATATCTCAATATGAAGAACAATCATGGTATGAAAAAGCTGCTGATATAATGGCTAATCCTATGACAGCATTTGGCTTTAGTGCACGTGGTCAAGATATTCCTGATAGATTAAATGTAAATAATTCTAAAAGAAATGCTTTTGATTCAATAATAGATATGGTTAATCCTTTTGCATGGAAACAATATGCAGAAAATGCCAATCAAAATATTGAAGAAGGAGAATATGTAGATGCAACTTTTGGTGCTTTGGGTGCTATACCTGTTGTACCTGCATGGTTGGCTAAGGGTAAAAATTTAAAAGAACCAATTAAGCAACTAGTAAAACCGGTAGTTAATAAAGCAAAAGAAGTAGTAAAACCATTATTAAATAAAACTGATGACATGGTAGAAGTATTTACTTCAGATGGTTCTAAAAAACTTATGAAGAAAACAGATGCTGTAAGATTAAATAGAATTGAAGATGCAAATGTAAACAATAAAACATTTACAAACTATGAAGATGGTAATTGGTTTAGTGATGATATTCAACCTTTTTATTTAAACAATGCAAAGAATACTTTGAAGGGTGGTTTATTAAATCCTGCAGATCCTAAAAGAGTTATGTCAGCATATTTAGATCCTGCAGATGCAAAACTTTTTGATGTTAGTTCACAAGGTACATCAATTGCTAGAAGTATGAGCGGGGGTGTGGGTAACGCACCTATGCGGGGTGAATACGTTTTACCACCAGCTTTAGTTAAAATTATGAGAGAAGGTACCAGTGGTCCAGGATTTAATACTATGATAGGTAATTCTGAATCAATTATGAAAAACCTAGATGCTTTCTATAAAAAGCTTGGTGGTAGAGTTTATCAAGATGGTGGACAACCCGCACAACCTGAAACATGGCAAGATACAATTAAGTATATTGATCAAGAAAAATTAAAAAGAGCAATTGCTCAGGCAGAAAGTTTAAATGGTAAACTTATGAAAAATCCTGATTCAACGGCTTCTGGATTATATGGACAACGTTTTTCTGAATTACAAAAAGGAAAATTATATGATGGAACAAGAGATGAGTTTATAGCTGATATAGATGCACAAAATAGAATATTTGGTATAAGACTTAATGAAGGTTTAAAATCAAATAATACAACTCCTTTATTAAAAGATGCATTTGATTTGATGAACGAGTATAAGCCACAAATAGAAGGCTTTAATTTTTCTTATGAGGATATTATAGCTTTATCAAATTTTTTAGGTAGACAAGGCACAAGAGAGTATTTTGGTAATGTTATTAGAGATGGTAAAACTTTAGCTGATGTTTATCCTAACCTATATGGAAAAAGTATTAAACAAGCTAATAAGACACCAACTGAATATTTAGATATAACAAGACCATATTATAAAAAACAATATGGTAATGGTGAAGAAAGATATACTATACCACAAGATAATACCAGAGTTGTTAGACCCAGACTTGATATATTACCTGATTTAAATTTTGAACCAAGTACACCATTACAAGACTTTTTAAATTTCTCTGACCCAACTCAACTTAATGATGATTATGGAAGAGACAGGGTAATTGCACAAGATAATACAGCCGTAAACATTCCTAATTTTAACAAACAGCGTATACTTAATCCAGAGAGTATGGCTAAGGGTGATTATGAAAAGTTAATGCAAGATATATCTGAAGAAGAAAAATTAATGACAACACCATATGATAGTCCTAATTTAATTGCTGATTTTATTAGAAAATCTAATGAATACTCAAGGGGTTGGAAAGATATGAGTAATGCTAGTGAAACAGAAATTAAAGATTTACAAGAAGTTTTGCTAAGTAAAGGATATAACATTGGTTATACTGGAGTAGATGGTATATATGGACGCAATACATATGCTGCTCATCAGGCTATGGTAGATGATTTAAATTTAAATCCTACATCAATATCCAGATATCATAAAAAATATTCTTCAGATACTAAACAAGAAGTAATGGGTATTCAACAAAAACTTGTTGATGAAGGTTATCTTTCTCCTACCTTACCTAATAAAAACACAAGTAGTATTGATGGAAAGTTTGGTGACCAAACTAAAGAAGCATTAGATGCATATAACACTGCTAATACTGAAGAAGATCCTCAAGCTCTTGTGTTTGATTTTATACCAAGCAGTTTAGAAGAAACAAGATGTGCGGCTGGTATGTGTACTATACTTGAGGGAAATGAAGTAATGACAGATGCGTTGGGTGTTAAATATAAAGATGCCTGGGACATATATGAAAATATGGACAGAACTAAAAACAGTAATACTATTTTTAATATATATGATGATGCCTCATTTAAAAATGTTAATTCAGTAGAAGATTTAAAAAGAATTACTAAACAAATAAAAAAGAAAAAACAAACAAAAGCATCAGATTATAAAATAGGTGATATAGTTGGTTTATATTGGGATGGATCAAGTCATCATGAAGAAACATTAAAGTCAAAAACACATAACACTCATAGTGGATTTGTATCAAATATAATTGATGGTGTTCCAATTATTACGCATAATGTAAATGGTTCTGTTAGACAACAACCATATAATGAATTAACTACAGCATGGATCAGGAGACCTAATGAAAATCTTGATATTAAATCAAAGTATAATGTTGATGGAATAGAGGATATTCAAGTAAATGATAATGCAATACAAAATTTAGCATTTAGATATTCAGGCTCTCAAGAAGATAAAGTTGTTTATGAAGGGGAAAGACTTGAACAACTTCAGAATATATTTAAAAGAGCAAAATATAATTCTTTAAAAATACCCAAGATATTAAATTCTTCTGTGAATCCTGATTGGCTTGAGTCAACTGTTATTGGTATAACAGGTGTTGAAACAGGAGTTGGTAGTAATGTACCAAGATCAAGAGATGATGTTTCTTTTGTTAAAGGAGTAGTATATGATCTTAAAGGAAAAAAGGATAAAGATATTTCATTAGGTATTGGTAAAACTAAACTTGCATCATTAGATAGTTTTGCAAAAGAATATTTTGATATTAATAGTGTAGAAGACTTTAAAGATGACAATAAAGGTTTAGATGCAATAACATATATGATAACTAAAAACTATGAGCTTTTTAAAGACTATGCAAAAGAATATCCTTCATTAGGTTTGACAGAAACTGATATAAGAAACATGGCAATTTTAGCATATAATCAAGGATCTAATAGATTATTAAAAACAGGACGTGTAGATGATAATAGAACTTCACAAGAAGAGGTGCAAGCTTTAAGAGAATTGTACGATGCTACATTAGCAGATATAAGTTCAACTAACTATAAGCATATTCCTGGAGTAGGTCAGCAAGTGTTTGAGATTGCTCAAGCAGTTGGATTAGAAAAACCTGCTGACTCTTATATTAAAAAAGTAAATAAATATAGATCAGATTTATTTCCTGAAAGATTTGCTTCTGTAGACCAAGATCCATCACCTTTTGAAATGTCATCTATGGCACAAGGAGGAGAGTACGGTGTATACAATAACTTTATATCTGGTAAATATGATGGAACATATAGAGAAAAAAGTGCAACAGAATTATATAATAAACTTAATGCAAAACATTATCAAGAAGCTAAACAAAGAGGTATGAGTGTTCCAAATTTCATAATGACAGAACTTATTAAAGATTCTTAAACCCTAAAGATTAGTGAATCTCCTTAATTATTTGTATATTAATAATATAATATTATCAACGTGGATTTAAACAAAAAAAGTGTAAAACAGCAAGGAGGAGCAATGATACCTCAACAACCAGGTATGCAACAACAACCTATGGGAATGCAACAGCAACCTCAAGTTGATCCTCAAGTTATGCAGATAACTGAGGTTTTTTCTCAGTCAATGAATCAAGGACAGCAACCACAAGAGATAGTAATGAACTTGATGGCACAAGATGTTGATCAAAACCTTATAGGTCAAGCACTTATGACTATGGGTTATGAACAAGATATGGTGTTAGAATTATTTAAACAAATAGAGCAGTCTCAAAGACAACAAGAACCTAGCCCTCAAGAAATAACAAACAACCCACAACAATTAGCAAGGGCAGAATCAATGCAAGAAGATGCACCAGCTATGGATATGAATATTGATCCAATCAATATGGCCAAGTCAGGTATTGAAATAGATCCTAAAAATGAAGGTAAGTTTACAGCATGGGCTAAATCACGTGGTATGACTGTTAAGCAAGCTTATAACAAAGTTATGTCAAATACTAAAGCTTATCCACCAAGTGTAGTTAAGATGGCTAATTTTGCTAAGAATGCTGCTGGATGGAAGAAGGAAGAAGGTGGTGAATTTGAGCCACACTTTATGTATAAAGGTGATAGAAAGATCAGAGCAAGAGATCATGAAGCACATCTTAGACTAAAGAAAGCAGGATATACTCATGATGCACCTAAAGCACAAGATGGTGGAGAAGGTATTTATGATACACCTGTATCTAATAGAACGCCTGGTTCTTATATAAAAGAAATGAATGTGGGTGGTTATGTCCCAATTGGTTTTAACCCTGATCCCCAAGCACAATCTAAATTAGAACAAAAGTTTGCCAATGATCCAACAGTAAATCAGTTATCTGATTTTATAAATATAGCTTCTAAATCTAATAAAAATAAAGTTATACAAAATAAAGATAATGGTTATTTAGCACCTAACCCAATGTATTTAAATCCTGCAGCTTTTGGAGATCAAAGCATTAATATAAATGATATAATAAATACTACTGCAAGTGTAGCTAGTGATTTCTTTGGTGAAGATGGTGCTATTAGTAACTTTAAGCAAAACAGGGTTGATGATAAATTAACTAAGTTAAAAAATTCAGAGTATGAGATTAAATTTGATGTAACTGAAGAAAATCAAAAAGCCTTTGATGATTATGTTACACAATGGAAATATGAAAACCCTGAAAAAGATATATTAGGAAATCTTGTTCAAGAGTCAGAAAAAATAGCAAATGAAATTTCTACAGAAAACATTGATGTTAATGATCCTGAAATTAAGAAGTTTCTTAATATGAATATAGATAATTTGTCTGAGAAAGGTAAGCAGTTATATGAAAATTTAAAAGGTAAGTTTTTTCCTAATGGTGAATCTAAAAGATATGGTGGTTCTAATTTACCAAAAGCACAGTTCAATATTCCAGATTTTATGTATGGTAAACAAGAATCTGAATTTGATTTGACTGGAGGAGGATTTAATCCTTATACAGATGATTTAGCAGAGTTTATGAAAAATGCTGGTCAAACAAATTATATGCAAGATACTGAGTTAGTAAAGAGAGCAGCTATTGATGATGGGACATATGGTAATAGAACAGAAGAGTCAGAACAATCAAATAGTAATTTTCTTGATGAAGATGGTGACGGTATACCTGATTACATAGATATAGATGGAGGTGATGGTACAGGGGAAGGAACACCAGGTACAGCAGGAAGCCCATCTGCAGATGAATTAAGAAGTAGGATAAATAAACCTACAGTTAAAAGAAAAAGAGATCCTTTGTTTGCTATGGAAGATTTTCCTAATACTGCAATGGGTCAACTTTATAGTAAAGGATCAAATGCAGTTTATCAAGGTTTTAGAATTTCCAATGATATTAAAGAAGCAAAAAGTAATAAACAAGCAGAAAAAGATTTAAAAACTGTAGATACTATAGCTGATAATACTTTTGGTGTTATGTATGATATGAATTTCAAACGTGGTAAGGGAGAGCTAGTGAATCCAGGTGGATTTGGTAGTGAAGGAGATAGAACTACAGGCCTATATATGAATGTTGCTAAAGAAGGTGGTGGAGTTAATAATGAAGGGTTTAAAGCACTTCCTGATTATGTACAACACAATATACTTAAGAATATGCAAATAGGTGGTGGTACCGCAGTTGTTGATACAGCTGCAATACTATCAGGTTTACCGAAAGATTTTATGGAATCAAAAATGGGACAGCAACTTTTGGGAATTCAACCAAACACTGCAACAAATCTTATGGATATTTATGATCAAGCTAAAAATATTTCTAGTGTAGGAGAAGGTTTAGATTTCTTTACAGGTGTTAAAAAGAAAGATCTTAAAGCATTAATGCAAGAAGCAGGGATAGATAAACAACAAGTAAGAGACTATGTTTATGATCAAGATTTTTATGATGATGCTAGTTGGGCTACTCAACAAGGTATAAAACTAGCAATGAAAACTAAAGGTTTGAAACAAGGTGGAGAAACTCTAGAAGTAGATTCAAGAATGTTAGCAAAGTTAATTGCAGCCGGAGCTGATATAGAAAAATTATAATTATGGCAAAAATTAAAATAAATAAACTACCTGAAGGATTTGCTATACGCAATGGTAAAGTTGTAGAAGATACTAAATCTATGAGAGATGGTGGTATGACAACAGGTGATCAAGCTGATTATGGTTTGGTTACAACTCCACAGGCATACTATGGAAACACTAATTTTAATGATTCACAAGATGAATCAGTTAGATATAGTTTATCAAGTGTACCAAGAGAAGATGCTAATTTAGAAGCAGAAGGTGGAGAAACAGTTTTGACTGATTTAAATAATGATGGGACATTTGGTTTATATGATATAACAGGTCCTAGACATACAAGTGGTGGTGTACCAATGTTTTTGCCAGAGCAATCTTTTGTTTTTTCTGATACACGTAAATTAAAACTATCAAAAGATGAGATGTCAGAATTTGATATGGGTGGAGCTAAAAAAACTCCAGCTAAAGTGTCAAAGAAATTTGGCTTACAAGAATATTATGGCGAGTTAAACTCACAATACTCTGATAACATATCTGCAACAAGTGCTGAATTAATGTTAAAGAAAAACATGAATGATCTTTCTAGGTTAGCATTTATGCAAGAAGCAAAGAAAGAATTTTCTGATGGTGTACCATTAGCATCTCATCCTTACTTAGTGTCTATTGGAGAAGATCCAATTGAGTTTACAGCTAAGGTTGAGGAAATATCAAGAAGAGAAGCACAACAAAAAGCATTAGCTGCTTTACCTCCTGAGCAACAACAACAAATAATGATGTTGCAACAATTTTTAGCTCAGCAAGATCAACAGCAAATGGCACCTCAAGGTAATCAACAAATGATGCCTTCTCAGCAAATGCAACAGCCTATGGGTGCAGATCCACTGGCTATGGCTTTGGGGGATGAAGGAGCATTAACTACTGCTAAATTTGGTACAGAGTTAGGAGACTTTATAAAGAAAGCACAAGAGGGTAATGGTGAGAAAAAAAGTACTTATACTTTAAATGGCCAACCAGCTACTAGAGCAGAATATTATGATTATTTTATTAGACATAATTTACATAGAGAATTTGATGGTTCTATAAATCCTAAATTTTTAGATCAGTTAACTGTGGGAGAAAAGTATTTATATGGTAAAGCATTAACTCCTATTGATAACTATGATCCAATGACTTTAGCAAAATCTAATGACGGTGATCTTTCACTTACTGAAGAAGAATTTGCTGTACAGTTTCCTGAAGATGTAGAAGGCTTTGTAGGTCCTAAACAAACTAATGTACAAAAAAGACAAAACGAAGAGGTTTCTGACACAGAAATACCAGTAACAAAAAAAGAAGAAGCTAAAGTAGAAGGAAATAAAAATCCTTTTAAAGCAGGAACTAAAGAACATAATGAGTTTAATTTAAATATTAAAGAAGGATACTCTCCTGTTGTAGTTACTATAGATGGTAAAAAACAACTAAAGTTTATTAAACCTGCGTCAGATGAAAGAAAAGATACTAGAGTTAGACAAAAAGGAGAAGCAACAGAAGCTGATATAGTAGGTAGTGGAAATAGATCTGATGTATATACAGATGAGGTACAAGAACAACAAAAGATAACAGATGCATCTGGAATAGCATCTTTTATACCTGGTATGTATGATAATGTAAAATTACCTGATGAACAAGCTACAGCTGATGAATTTGGTTATGGTTCTTCTTTATTTTCTTCAGAAGAAGCTGAAGAAGATTTTAGATTTAGAAATCAATCTATCATTGATGAGTTAGGACCAAATTGGAAATATAATTTTCCTAGATCAGACAGAGAAGGTTATGATAAAAACTGGAGATCATTTCAAAATAAATATGAAGAAAAAAGAAGGGAGTATTTTAAAAAGAAAGATCTTCCTTATATACCATATTTCTTTACTGATGAATCTTTAGCAGCAGCATTTAAAGATGATCCAAAAACCTATGATGAAGATGGTGATGGTAAAATAGATAGAAAATGGAAGAAAAGAAGATTTGATGGTGCAAGAGGTGGATATACATATAATGCTCCAGGGTTTGATATAAACTATAGTCCTGAAGATATTAGAATGATGGATTTACCAGAGCCGGATAAAGAAATAACAACAACAGATGTTAAAGAATATGAGGGCCCAGATAAATTATGGTGGGCTCAAGACATTAATAATCTTAATACTGTTGGAGCTATAAAAGATACTTTACGTTTACCATATGCACCTGTATTAGAAGATCAAAAAATAGATTATGTACTTGATGATTATACAGGTAGAGTAAATGCTAATACTTCTGCATTAAATACTATGGTTAATGCACTAGGTGCATATGGTCCACAGGCTATTTCAAGAAGTAATGTTTTTGGTAAAACTTTAGATGCTAATGCAAAAGCAATTAATCAAGTTAATCAAAATAATGTTAGAACCATGAATCAAGTTGGAGTTATGCAACCTCAACTTAATATGAAAGTAGATCAGTTAAACAATGCAACTAATAAGCAGCTTTATGATGATACTATAACCGCTCTCCAGCAGAAGGACAACTTTACTAATTGGAGAACAGGAAAGTATAATGAACTGTTTAATGCAGGCTTAACTAATTTGGCTAATACATATAACTTAAATACAATTAATCCAAATTTCAATACTAACCCAAATCAGTTTGGTATAATTGAATTTACTGAAGATGGTAGAAAATTTACAGAAGAAGGAAAATATGATCAGGCATATCAAAGAGCTAAAGATTTTGAAAGAGCTCAAAAACTAATAGGAGAAGATAATGAGGGTGTACAAAGACCAGTAACAAAAGAATATCTTGAGTTTTTATATCCTGGTTATTATTCTCAAACTACAAGTAAAAATAGTAGATTGAATAATGCACAAAGAGATTTGTCCTCCAATGGATTACCCCCAGGTTATGTACAAAAAGGTAAAAAGGGTCTGGAGACAAAAGAGAATAAAAAGCGTTTATCAAAGTGGGCAGTACCATTTTACAGTGGTAAGATGGGAATGTAAACTTAAAGGGTTTATACAAAACACTTTGTAAACTTATATAATTATATTAATTTTACATTATGGCAACATACATAAAAGGAGCAGATACATACTTACCGGATATTAAACCGTTTACACCGGATTATAAATTCTTGTCTGCTGTATTGGAGACAAGACAAGATAAGTATGATACTAATTTTAAAGCTACTAATGAATTATATAATAAAGTAGTTTATGCTGATTTGTCAAGAGAAGATACTAAAGAAAGAAGAGATCAGTACGCAGAACAAATTGCACCACAGATTGAAAAAATATCTGGTATGGATTTATCATTACAACAAAATGTCAATGCAGCTAGGGACGTGTTTGCCCCATTCTATGAAGATGATATTACTGTAAAAGATGTTTTGTTTACTTCTAGATATAGAGAAGAAATGAAAACAGCAAATTTATTGCTGAATTCACCTGATAGAAGTGTACAAAGTAAATATTGGAAAACAGGAGAAAGAGCAATGCAATATCAAATGGATGCATTTATTAATGCTAGTCCTGATAAAGCTATGCAAATGGCTCTTCCAAAATATGTTCCTGATGCTAACTTATTTGAAATGGGTCAGCAACTATTAGAGAACATGGACCCACCTTTAAAAATGAAAAGAGATAGGTTTGCTAAAAAACCTAATCCTAAATATAATCCTAATAAGCCTATATCTGCAACTAACCCAAAAGAAATTATAAATTCTGATTGGATAATTACTGAACAAAATGGTGCTCAAGTAACTGGTGCTGCATTACAGCAAATCAGAAATAGACTTATGGAACATCCAAGAGTACAAGCTGCATATCAAACAGAAGCATATGTAAAAGGTATGGATTGGGCAACAGCTGCAGTTAAAGAAGGTAGAGCAGCTAACTTAGAGCAAGGACAAGAGCTTTGGGCTTCTGAAACAATTAGAAGAATTGAAGGTATTAATGAACTTAGAATAGCTCAAGATATGCAAGCTTTAGCTAAAGCAGAAAAAGCTAATGTTTCTTGGGCAAACTATAAAGGTGCTAATGGTATAATAGAAGGCTCACAACTTGATAATGCTAATACAGAACAATTATCAAGAACAGAACAATTTAAAGCAGCACTAGAAGCTAAAAAAAGAATTAGAGAAGAAGCAGCTTTACCTAGTAAAACATTAAATAATACTTTAAATAAAGCATATAGTATGCTTATGCAGAATAATATCATGAATGATATGAGAGAATCTGCACAAGCATTTAGCGCAAGAGACTATGAATATGAAATGAATGCCAACCCATATGCTTTAAAAGAAAAACAGTTCAAGTATGACATGAGCAAGATTAGAGCTAATGCTGCTAATGCTCTCAACCTAGAGAAAGTTAAACAACAAAACAGACTTGACCTTGAAAAATATAAAAGTGACTTAGAAGGTACTGGTATAAACAGTCCGCTTGGTGATGCACTATCTTCTGGCTATACAACATTGGGTGATGGTAATACAATAGATTTAGCCACTAATAAAAAAAATGAGGTTACCCAGAATACTGACATGATTGAAAGGACTAAAACTCAATTTCAAGAAGCTGATACTAAATTAGCTGCTAATCAAGTAAATGATATTGTTAGCATGATGAGTTTGATGAATCCTAGAGGTGACAATGAAAGTGAGGATCAAACTTATGGTATTACTGTAACAGGAGAAAATGGAGAACAAAAAGAATTTAGAGGATCTATATCAGAAATAAAAACAAAACTATTAGAACAAACTACTAATGAAGACGGGGAATCTACTGGTTATGTTAATAGAGATTTGATTAATAAAATATATAGTGACAAAAATGAACAGTTTTCAAACACTAGACAGCAGGCTTTAGATAATCCAAATATGGTATTATCAAAAGATCAAAGAAATCAGTATGATGCGTTGTATCAAAAAATGAATGGTATTAATGGTACTAACACTCAGATAAAAGGTGTAGAACAATTTGTAACAACAGCATATGAAAAATTTGATGAAGCAAATAATATTACTACTGTTAATGTTAAAAAACAAAATAAGCATGTTAAAAACTTAATGGATAATGGTAATTTCCCAAACATTTTTAAAGACGGTATACCTTTAAATAAAACTGAGTATATTGCTTTGGTTAAGAAAGGTGTTGAGGATGGTACAATTACCAATGTTGATTTAAATTGGAAAGTAGATGTTGGAACTAATAATAAAGATTATATGGTACCTGCTTATGATTTACAAATTAACCCTGCGTCCAAAACAGGTAGTGGTGTTATGAAAATTCCAAGATATAATAAGGATGGTTCTAGAGCAATGATGATGGATAATACCGCAATTGAATCAGAAGCAAGTATGGTATATGATGCAATTAAAAAAAGGATTAAACAAAAGACTTACAGGTCAGTTAGATGCTAATGTAAATTCAGGAGATTTTAATTCTGCTAGATATGGTATTGATGGAAGCTTTACTGATGTTGTAAGTAATCCTACATATAACTATGCTATTAATCCTTTAGCAAGAAATGCTGACAATGAGCAAGAAATGGCTAACATGATTAATCAAATTAAAACTTTACAAGCTAACAACTCTACATTTGGAATGGGTGTTGGTACATTAGGTAAGGATAGTGAGTTAGAACAAAAAAATGATTTAGCATTAAAAGTCTATAATTTGTGGATAGAAGATTTAAATACGTGGATTAATAATCCTAAGAGATCTAACACAGATGCCATAGCTCCAATAGGGACATTAGCTTATATGCCTGTGTATGACAAAGCTAAAGTAGGAGATAAAACTCATGCAGGATATGAGCTTAAGTTTAGTCCAGAATGGCTAGCATCTAAAGTTAAAGGGCCAAAAGATTCACAGTATGGTTCATTAACAACAGAAGACATAAAGAAATTAAAAGGTGTTGGTACAGACAACAATGAGAGTGGTATATTCTTAGTTTATGATCAACAAGATGATATGAACGTTAAAGCTAAAAAGAATGATTATTATTCTTCAACAGAAATAGATATATTAGGTGGAGATAATAATAACTATCATGACTATACAATTCCTAATGATAATGGTATAACTAATACTGCAGAGTATAGAGTTATAAAAAATGGAACTGGTGATTATAATTTTAGTTATAATGTAAATTATTATAATCCTTATGATCCTGATGCAGAAAATTATACTGAGTATACTACAGATTCAGGTACTGTACAAATGGATTTTAGAAATGGTTTAATGGGTATTGATCAGCAGATGATGGCTATGAAAGCTCAGTATGAAGAGATAAGAAGAAATAACCAAGCTTTGAGAGAAAAGGATCAGGCTATTTATGGTAAAAAATAAAGCATAAGTAAATGGAAAACGAATCTAAAACACCATTACAACAACTTAATAGAGAAGCTGAAAGACCTGCCCCAAGTGTAATACCTGATGGGCAGTTCCGTTTTGAACCTATTGAAGAATTATTTGAAACTCCAGAAGAGAATTTTAATAATTATGCTATGAGCGGTGATTTAGCAGCTGATGATATATCAGGTGTTAATGAATACACAGCAGCAATAGATAAGTATGGTGTGGGTGCTATGGCAAGTTTAGGTATAGCTGATCCCGGTCCTGCTACTGATACATATAATCCTGTTACTCAAAGCAGACCTGATAATACTGAGAACACCTTTTCAATGACGAAGAGGTTATTGACTTTAAATGATACACCTGTATCAGAAAAAAGAGTTGCTCCTGCATTTACAGGAATGAGGCAAACTCAGTTTATGAGATATTTTGAACATCCTGAGTTTGATAAGTTAGGATATTCTCCATATTCTAATATGGAAAGTTTTTATAATGCAAATTCTACAATTTATGATGACTTTTCCAGAATGAGAGGTAATTGGTGGTCATTAGTTGGTACAGGATTAAGTTCTGTATATGGATCTATGTTTAGTGGTTCTGATTATCTTGAGCCAGATCTTGACTCAGCTACAGCTTTTGAAGACAAGATGGGTATAATGAATTCTACCAGAGGAGGTTTTGGTGGGTTTATGAATAACCTAGCAGCTAACTCTGCATATACAGGAGGTATACTTATATCTATTGCTGCAGAAGAGCTAGTGTTAGCGGGTGTTACAGCACTTTCAGGAGGTACAGCAGCACCAGTTACTATAGCTAAGACAGGTGCAAACGTTGTTAAAGGTGTTAAAGGCTTTTTTAGTTTCACAAAAATGTACGAACGTACAAGAGATATATTAAAGCAAGCTAAAGCAATTGAAAATGCTAGAGATTTCTGGGTTGCTGCTAAAGGCGGTGAAAGATTAAAAGCTGCAGGAAATTTACTTGGTAGAGGTTTTACACCTAATACAGTAAAAGCATTTAGAGATATTAAGACTGCAAAAAATGCTGGTCAAAATATGAGTAATCTTGCTAAGATGAATGCAAAGTTTGGTGGTTTTTATAGAGATATGAGAGCTGTTAATTTAGCTATGGCTGAGAGCAAGTTAGAAGCTGGTATGGCATATAATCAAGTACTTAAAAATGGTATGAATAACTACGCTGCTGCTAATGGTGGTCAGGGTGTTGATGAATATGAGATGGCTAGAATAAATAATGCTGCTGATCAAGCTGCATTTAAAACAATGATGGCCAATGCACCAATAATATATGCAAGTAACTGGTTAGTTCTTGGCAATGCATTAGGTGGTTTCCAAAGAGGTATTCAGCGTACAATAGGTTCAGCATTTGGTAAAGGGATTGCTAAAAATGTAATAAATACAGCAGGTAAAAAAGTAGTTGATGCTGCGGGTAAAGTAATTAAAAACCCTTTTAAATATTTAGGAGGAAAAGAAAAAGGTTTCTTAGGTCTTAAAAGACTAGGTGCAAAAATTAAAGCTGCGGGTGGATGGAAAAGTGTTGCTGGTAGTGGTGGTATAGTTATGTTAGATTACTTTGCAGCTAATGTTGCTGAAGGTATTCAAGAGGTTTCTCAAGAAGCAATATCTGCAGCTACTGTTGGTTATTATACAGAAATACTACAAAATCCAGCACAAGGTGGTGTTGCATTACAGAATCAAATGATACTATCTGCAATGGGTGATCAGTTTTCTGGTGAAGGATTTAATGTATTTATGTCTGGTTTTTTAATGGGTGGTCTTGTACAGCCTGTACAAAGAGCTTTTATGCAGGGTGTGCCTTCTATATATAAGTATGGATTGCAAGAAGCTGGTATTGGTTTAGCTACGGCAAAACAAAAAGAAACATTTGCTGAGTTTAGAAAAACAAGAGATGAAATGATTGAAAAAATTGTTGACTCTTATAATAAATCATGGAATGAGCAAGCTATAGATCCATCAGAGTTGTTTGATGTCAACAGATTGAATTTTATGATTCAAAAGGAAATGGCTGAAAAAATGAAGAAGTCTGCTTATCAACAAGATTTCTTTGGATTTAAAGATGCTGAAGATGCAGCTAAGTTTCAACAGTTTTTTACAATGTTTGAAACAAATGGAACAAGACACTTTAGAGATCAGTTATTAGGTTTCTTAGATATGACTGATACTGAATTAGCTGATGCATTCCCTGGTGTTAGTAATAAAGATAAAAAGGATGGCAAGTTAAGAAAGCGTATAAATGAAACCATTATCCAAATGGATAAGATGGAAGAAAATTATAATAAGCTTAAAGATAAATATGTAAATCCTTTTGATGAAAATAAATTCAACCGTAAGACACAAGAGAAAGAATATATAAATGAGTTAGTTGCAAGGGCTGGATATGATCATGCACGTTATTTATACATGTTTACTAATGAAAGTTTTATGTCTGCAGTTAGTAGAGCTGATGGGATATACTCAAAGCTTGAAGCAGAACCTTTGTTTGCAAAAATGGCTGCAAGTGATATTACTACTTTACTTGACCCAGAATCAATTGAGAGGGAGATTGTAATCCTTCAAGAAGAAATAGATGCATTTGAGGGAGCTAGTGTAGAAGGTGCGCCAACTGCATCATCACCAAAGCAAGAAAAAATTACAAGACTTAAAGCTATTCAAAAGATTGTTACTGATAAAAAGAATAGATTTAAGAATGGTACATTTAAAAGAAACAAAGCATTAAAAGATAGCTTAAGAAATGAGTTTAAAAATTACGTAAGATTTTTGGCTAAAGAGCAAGGCTCATTTGTAAATGAAGATAACATTGATGCTGCACTAGTTGATATAGTTGATTACTATGCTTTAGATAATAGAGCAAAAGTATATGACAAAGCTATTGAGTTTATGAATAACCCTGAAAAGTTTGCTGAGATGGTAGAAAGATCTCAAGCATTATCTAAGAATAGACTAGAGGGAAGAGCAAAAGAAATGAAAGCAGCTCTAGAGAAATATACTGATATTACTTTAGCAAATCAACTAATAAATGATTTAGCTAAAGATCCAGTTGGTGCATATGCAGATGAAGCACAGATGGTACTTTTTTTACAGACAGGGAATGCAGACTTTCTTATAGACTTTTATGATGAAAACGGTAAAGTTGTTGAGGGTGTTCATGATATAAAATTTAAAATGATACAGTCTCTGATAAATGTTTATAAATCTACAAAAACAGATCAGACTAGTGAAGAAGAAATAACTCAAGAAGAAAAGGATGAAGCAAAAAGACAAGATGTTGATGAGCAGAAATCCGATTTAGATGTAATGCTTGAGAATGCAGGTATTAAATTAACTGTTGATACAATAACTATAAGTCCTTATCTTGATGAGGTACTGAGGAGATCTTATAGAAGTTATAAATCAAGAATGGCTGCAGCAGGTAAAACAAGTTTATCTGTACAAGAGTGGAAAAACTCTGCTGAAGCGCAGGAGCTAAAGAATGTATTTAATGCTATAAAGCAAGTATGGGCTGCAGGTACAATGACAAAAAATGCAGCTGGTGAAACTGTATATACAAGCCCTATAGAGCAATCACTTGTTGATTCTGACACAGGGTTTCAAGACTTTTTATCTACACCCAAACAAGAATTACTAGCAGAAAACCCACTAATTACTTCTATATTAAATCAAACAACTGTTAAGTTAGATGATATATATGAGCAGCCTGATGTTGCTGATAATATTGAGGTTACTGAAAAACCTTTAAAGGAAGGTGTTATAGCAGACTTATATAAAAGAGTAGTAAAAGTTCCTGGACAGGAGCCTATAACTATTTATGAGTTGCTAGATAAAAAAGGAAACAAGTTAAGTTCAGATTTATTAGATTTTGTTGATCAACAATTTGAATCAACAAGAGGTACGTTTAATGAAAATGCTGCTGCTACAGCTTATGATGCTTTGTCTGCTCTTGATGATCAAGCTCCTGATTCAACAACTTTTGAGTTTGATGGTGTTAGTGGTTTGTTTTATGGAATGTCTATTTACAAAGGAAGTGAGAAGTATATTATAATTCAAAAACCCAACAGCTCAAAGAAATTTGGTAAAAATCAAAAGCTTAGAGTAATTAAAGAATCTAATAATGTTGGGCCTATATCAACAAGAAAATTTGAATATATAAAACAAGGAGAGTTTAAGAATGTTTTTTCTGTTGAAGAAATAACAATGGATGTATTAGATGACTCAGTTAGTAAGTTAGACATTCAATCATTATTGTCTCCTTATGCACATGCAAATAGATCTGACAAGAAAGGTTTATCAGATGAGCAAATAGCACAAGCTTTAACATATGAAAATGCCGAAGGCAAAGAAAGACTTAAAGCTATACTAAAAGAGTTGACACCAGCTGAAAGAGAACAGTTAGAGTTTGTTGTATATAGAAATCCAAATCCACAGACTGTAAAAGAGTATTCTGTTCAGAATATGTCTGGTTATCAATATAAAAGCTCAAACCCATTAATTAAAAGATATAGTAGTGAATATGTTGTGGGTATTAGAATTAATAATACTGTAACACAAGATAGGATAAATCAAAAACTATTAGAAAAGAAAATACAACCTTCTGATTCACCAGATGGAATATTTGCATATATGAACAATGCTTCATTTTTAATTAAAGATCAACTAACAGGAGCTAATGTAGATCCTAGATCAATGAATCTAAGACAAGCTCAGAATGTAATGTATACTCCATTTGGTAAAAGTATAACTACCGAAGAACAGTTAAAAGAAATTCAAAAAGCATTTACATTAAACTCTATGCTTACTACAACATTTAATAATCTTGGAGTAGCAGAAGAGAAACAATACTTTAGTATAAAAGATCTACCTTTTAATATAAAGCTTGATTCAAAAGGAGGAAGGATTGTATATAGTAAAGGTAACCCTGTTTATATGCCTGCATTAGATTATCAATATGCAGATGAAAATAATAACTACTTTATATTTGATTTAAAGTATGATAAAAAACAAGGTGGTAGAATATTTAACTATACCACATCTGCTACTGATGAAGTTGATTTAAAGAATAAAGTACTAAATCAATTAGAAAAACAAGGAATTACTAGAGATAGTTTGCTAGCAGGAACAGATAGATATCTTGCTGCAGTTAAGCTACCAAATGGTACTTATGCTTTAGTTAATCTTAAAGCAGTGACATATACAAAAGAAGAAAAAGAAGCTCTTTTTGTAGAGATTGTTGATAAAGCTAAAGAAATTCAAGCAATAAAAGATGATCTCAAAAGAAATGCTGCGGCTGTTAAATACAATGAAGAATTATCAGATAAATTATTTTTAAGTAGTTATCCTGGAAATCTTCTTGATTTAAAAGTTGGGCAAGATGGAAGTATATTTATTCAATTGGATCAACAAAAAGGAGAAGAGATAGTCAATATAGAATCTGTAAGCATTGACTTTCCTGTTGTTAATTCAGATACAAGTGCCGTTAAAATAATAGAAAGTTTAATTACTAAGTATAATAAATTAGAAAAAGTTGCTGCAAATAATGCACAAGTAAGAGACAAAAATATAAGAAAGTCTTTTGCATCAGGTGCCCCTGCTCAAGATATAGTAGATAAGAGTACAACTGAAGTTGGAATTGAAGTAGTAACAGACAACTCATTAGTTCTTTCTGCTGAGTCAGATGCAATACTAGCACAACAAGCTGTGGCATTTGCAAGTGTTAAACCTAAGAATGAGGATAAGAGAATTGAAGAAGAAGTAGCACTACCTGAGATATCTGAAGAGTCTGATGACAGTGTTCTTGATATGTCAGAGGAAGAATTAATATCTAGAATTGATAATGATTTTCAAGGTCATCCTGTAGGCATTGAGCATATAATAAATAAAATGCTTAGAGGAGAGCCTCTAAATGAAGCAGAAGAAAAAATGATGAATAACCCTGTTATTTCTAATGGGGTTAATTTACGTGTTGCTGCTGCAGGTGGCATAGGAAGTCTTAAACCACAAGAAAAAACAAAGGAGACAACACTAGATAAAGAAAAAGCTAAACTTAAAGAACTAAAAGCTACACTAACAGAAGGATTAAAAGGTGCAGCTAAAATTGATGCATTAGATGAAAGCAAAGAATATCAAAAACAACTTGCAATAGTTAAAAAACTTTCTAAGACAGCAAACAAATTAGTTGAAGCAACTACTGAAGTAGAGAGAATAGAAGACTACAATGAGTTTTTAGATTGGGCAAATGAATCATTACCATCTATAATAGGTATAGAAGATGTACTTACTCTAGCAGATAATGGCATAACTAAAGGTTATAAAAGAGTTGGTGCTTTTGTTTTAGATATACATAAGATAGCAGGAGGGGTAAGTGTAAACGGTACTGTATATGTTGGTGCTAATAATCCTTTTAAATATCATGAAGCATTTCATGGTGTCTTTAGAATGCTACTTACACAAGAACAAATAGATAGATATAGAAAACTTGGTAAGTCAGAATTAAAAAGCAAGTATGGTTCAAAGTATAAAGCTGAATTAGAAAAATTTAAAACAACCGCAAAACAATATGAAGATCTTTCTGATATTGAATTAGAGAATGAGTTTATAGAAGAATACTTGGCTGATGAGTTTGAAGCATTTAAAAAGGACCCAAGAAGTACTAAGACTAACACAGAGATTAAATCATTCTTTACTAAGATAATTGAGTGGATTAAAGGTGTGTTATCTAAGTATACCCCTAATGAATTACAAACATTGTATGAAAATATTGATGCTGGTAAATTTAAAAGTGCAACTGTACAATTAAATGAATTCACATCAGATGCTGGAATTACTGTTGCAAATGCATTGGTAAGACACGATGTGGTATCTAAAGATGAGAATGTATCAGGGTTTTTATATGTTGATTCAATGGTAATTGATCCATTAATTAGATCAATGGCCGGTATGTTTATAACTAGAGTTAATAACTTAGAAGAAGAAAGCTATAACCCTGAAGATGTTTATAAGAGTATTGCACGTGACTTTAGAATTTTACTTGATCCAGAAGATGCTAGCAATAAAATTTTAGGAGCAGGAAAAATAAAACAACTTGAAGAATTAGAGGATGCATTTACTAATTACCCTGAAGATATAAAGAAAGAGGTTTTTGGTTTAATTAATATAATATCAGATCAAGATAATGAGAGTGAATTTAAATCAGAAGCAGAAGAAGATTCAACTGGATTAAGAAAAGCAGATGAATTTGACAAAGATGCATCTGAGATAGGAGGGTTTAATTCATTAACTAAAAAGGTGAGGTCTTACATTGCTACTTCAACAATGAAAGATGTAGACTTTTTTGGTAAGACAGAATTAACGGAAGGAGAACCATTAATTGTTCCTGTTAAATTTAATGAAGCATATAATGGTTTACTAAAAGCTGTATCTAATATAAGTGATCAGGCTGTTATGCTTAGACGTATGTATTCATACTCTAGGTTAAATCCTAATATGGCAGCAGTAGTTGACAAATTATTTAATGATGCAAATCTAGATATAAAGTCTTTGTCTTCTGAATCACCTTTTATAAATGTTACCAATGCTAGTCTATTGCAGTCAATAGTTAAAGGTTTTGAAAACTATAAAGTAGATTATATATTTAATGAAAGAGATGGTGCAGGAAACATATTAATATACACTGCCTCAGAACGTGATGATATTAACTCACAATTAGATGAGTGGTCACAAGCTTATATAACTAAGAGGAAAGAAATGAATTTAGATGAGTCTGGTCAAAAAATTGATGACTTGCTTGACTTAGTTAAAAACATGTCTCTTGTTTTAGGTGACAAAACCAAATACTTAACTAGTGAAAAGAGTGATGAGAAAGCTAGAGAACATTCTCAAAAATTATTTGATCTAACAGGTATAAGGTTAAGTCCAATGTATTTAAACTATAGTTACATTAAGACTTTTGATTATGCTAAATTAGATCCAGAGCAAAAAATATTATATAACGCTTACTCTATTGAGCCTATATCTGAGCAGTTTTTAGTAACTCTATATGATCTTATGTATAGAGATGATAATATTTTCTCTAAGAAATCAGATGGTATGGCATCTAGACTTACTTATATAAGTTTAAATAATGCAATCTTTGATGAATCAATTGGTGCATCATCATTTATTAATCCAAATGGTGATTTAGTTTATGGTCATCAACTTCCAACTTATCATTTAAAAGCAATATCTGCATTAAATAATCCAAAAAAAATAGATCAACTATCAAATGATGAATATCTAAGCAATAATTATTTATTAAATAATGAGGCATTTAGAAATTTATCATCTCAAGGTAGAATAAAAGTAACTAGAATTGCGGGTAGCAAAATTAAATCTATTGTTACAACAGATGTTAATGATAGTGTTGCAGAAGATATATTAAATACATCTTTAGAAGATAGTAAGTCTACACAAAGCTTTGGAGAGTTTACACCAAAAGAGTTTGCTGTATCATTAATTAATAATTATGTATCTAATTTTAACAGAAGAACAGGTAAAGTAGATTCAGTAGAAGGTGTTGGAAAGCTACCTATAGCAACAGCACCTGTATTTTTAAGAGTAATGGAAGCAGCTAATACTGGAGACTTAACAAGTTTGCCTGTAATAAAAGCTGTAACTATGAAAGGTGAAAACGTTGAGCTTACTCCTCAACTAGTAAATGCGTTTATAGATAGAATAGCTTCAGAGTTTGAAAGGATAAATAGAGAAGCTATTGCTTTTGGTGAGCTTGGTGGTGATATTCAAGGATATAATGACTCCATGCAAGGTAGAGCATTTAGTTTTGCAAACACAGGATTATTGTTAGATCCTATTACTCAACAAACACTAGCTAATGTAGCTATTAATGCAGGTAAGCAAAAACAAGTAATGACTTTTGATCAAGGTGTTAAGCTAGCTATAGGTGTGTCAAGATCAACTATAAAAAATGAAGTTACTTCAAGTTTGAATGGAGCATTTGAAGAGTTTAATGAATTAATTACAAAACTAAAAGTAAAAGATAATTTATCAACTCAAGTTAGACAAGGATTGACTATAGGTCAAGGAGTTGCTAGAACTATGGTTGATTTAGCTGGTAGTCAATTAAACTTAAACACCAATGAATCTCATAACCTACAACAGATATTTTTTAATAACTGGATTAACTCAGCTTCTATTAATGACCTTTTACTAGGTGATCAAGCAATGACACTGCAAAGTATGGTTGATAAAGTTAAAAGAGCTAAGTTAAATAATGCCGCATACTATAGTGCATACAGTGTATTGTCTGCACCTGAACTTGGAATAAATCATGCAAGTACAAACTTTGATATGTTTGTATTTGATGAAATAACAGAGCAATCATCTTTAACAGGTAATGATATTGATAGTGCAGATGCACAAGCATATATTACAACTAAAGGATCAAGGTATGCTACATTTGGTTTTGGTAGGTTAAGTCCTTCTATGGCTAGCATGTATGATACACTTGACATTGGACAAGCACCAAACAGTGATGCTATATTTGGAACTGAAGACAAACCTATAGGTCTTGCAAAAAAACAAGAACTTATAAATTCTAAAAAGTATGTTTACATGGATGGTAAAACAGCAGTTAAAATGTCTGTTACTGTCTTAACAAAAGAGTATACATCTAATTATAATGCTGAGTTAGGTAAGTGGGAACCTAAACCAACTAAAGAGCAGCTTCATTATTTACGTGAGCAAATGGAAGCCAATGAGGAAGCCAATAAAAACTTTGCTATGGCTGCCCCATTATCAGCTGTAAAGATGATGAAGAATACTGTAAACAAATTAAATGATGACTCAAGCGGTTTTGATTTAAGTCAGAATTTAAAATCTACTAAATTAAGTACAGAGTACTTGGGGCTTCAAGTTATTCAGCCATCCAATAAGATGGAAATTACTGACATGACTCAGATTAAGGATATAATTACATCTGAACAAGATGATACAGTTAAAATACCTGGACTGGGTTTAAATGAAAAAGGTGAAACAATGAACGTTGGTGATGTTAGAAGATTATATAATGCTGCAACATCACAAAGAGTAATATTAAAATATAAAAATAAAAGAAACCTAGTATTTACTTTTGATACAGCACTAGATGAATTTAAATTATCTAAAAAGAAAGGTGCTATAACACCTAATCTTGGAGCATTTTTAGACTATGCACAAAATTCTTTAAAGGCATCTGGCTCAGCATCAAATTTATTAGAGTTTTTTACATCAGATAAAAATGAACAAAAGTTTAATCTTAATAATCCTTTTACAGCTAAGAAGTATGAACAACTATTTCTTTCATATTTTAGTAAAGGTACATTAAGAGAAAAAGTTCCTGGTACAGCGCTAGCTTTAGTATCATCTTTTGGTACTAGATATTATAGAAAAGTATATGAAGTTAAAAATGGTATACCTGTAAGATCTGAAATATTAAGAGAAAGTCAATACAAAGGAGACTTTGCAGATAGAGTTCCAGGAGATGGTGTTTATCCAGAAGGTATAGTTATTCTAGATGTTTTAAGAACAGGGCTAATGGGTTATACTAATCCTGCTGATGCATCTACTAAAACTGGTGAAAGATATAGTGAAGTTGTTATGCCGGCAATGGATAAGAATGTAATGGATTTAATTGCTAATACAGATGCTAAAATTCCTGATGCTATATCTAAGATGTTTGGTGTACGTATACCAACTCAAGATAAACACTCTGCTGTAAACATAAAGATTGTAGATTTTCTACCTGCTTATTATGGCTCTTCTGCTATATTTCCTAAAGAAATAGTTGAAGTATCAGGTGCAGATTTTGATATAGATAAAGTATATGCAAAAATTAAAGAATATTATTTAGATGATAATAATAATTTTATAGAGTTTGGTCAAGGTGATCCATATACAGAGTATGTTAAAAATATAAATAACCTAACAGCTAAACCAGATACAGTTTATAATAAAGCTGCATCAATGTTTAATAATGATCAGCTTGCTATTAGAATGGATAATGCTTTATCACCGCAAGAAATGAATAGATTGACTGATCAAGAAGGTGAGAATAAATTTAATGAAGATTCTTTAAGAGCTGCTTTAATGCTTGGCTTACCAGCAACAAAAAAACAGTTTACTGACTATGTTGAAAAGCATGGCAACCCTAATGAGGCAGTATTAAATAATAAAATTTTAGATTATAATTATGCACTTGCTGGTAATGAAGGTATGACAGGCACAGAGTTACTTCAACAAGATCTTAAAAAAGATTTACCTATTGCATATCAAGCGGCAGATATAGAAGTATTAAAGACTGCATTTAATAACCTTGTAGCTAATCCAGACATACAACTTTTTAAGGATAGACAAGATTCTCCTGTTGATGTAGACTCACTGACTGGTATGATTAAATCTTTTGAAGCAAACAAAGGAGCAGCTATTGGTGCTGTAGTATTACCTAACGTATATCTTAATTTATTAACTGAATACAATATTGATCTATTTAAACCTTTTAAACTAGGCAATGTTCCCTATAATGGTTTTGGAGGCAAGATTATAAACGGTGAAAGAAAGCAAGATATAATTTCTTCTTTAGTTACAATGGAAACAGATAACGCTAAAGAAAGGTTCATATCTAAGTTAGGATTAAATATACATGCTGTAGGTATGGCTGCTAATATGATTTCATTGGGTATACCTTTAGAAACAACATTGCTTTTATTAAACTCTGCTGAAGTTAGAGATTTATATGACTTATCTCAGAACAAAGTTGATAATACATCTCCAAATTTAAAAATGTTACTTGATAGTAGAATAGCATCTCTAAAAGCAAAAGTAACAGAAGAAAAAAATAAAAATGGAAAAGTAAAGTTTGCCCAAGTAAATAAAGATTTACTAGTAAAAGCTGTAGATAGTACTAAGGATTTAAGTGATAATGAGAGATTACAAATCTTATATGCTTTTAGTAGGTTAAACAAAATAAAAAACTGGACTGCAAAAATGAGACCCGCAGTTGTGTTATCACAAGGGTTGCCTCAAAATGTTCCAACTACTAAGAAGAACATTAAAGACTTACAAGAGCTGTTTGGAAAAGATGCTCAAGCTGATGTTACTTCAATTTTTAAAAGCAAAACATGGCAAAGTACTAACCTTAAAGTCTTTAGTCAGATTTACCAAGATTTATTACCAAATGTTCTTTTAACAATGTCTCCAGAGTTTGCAGAAATATTAAGTCCGGTTAATGATAATCTAGATATTGATAATAATAAATTTGGATTTGATACTGCAGCAAAGGTAGAACAAGATTTACTTTCTTACTTAACAATAAAGAGCTATAAACATTTGCTAAACAATAGTTCTAGCAATGCAGCACCGGTTACAAATAATTTAATTTATCCTGGTCCAATAAATGAAGCAGACTTATCTATTGTTAAAATGATAAGAGATGAAAAAACAAGAAGGTCAGAGAACAATGAAGAAAGTAATTTCTTTTTAGATTCATTTGTAGGAACTGAGTATGCAACAGACAATGGAAATACTACAGGATTAAACATAGCTACTTCAAATACTTGGAGAAGATTAAATGCAGCAAACTTGATTGACCTTCAAACCTCCTTTGCAAAATTATATGGTGGATTGGAAACAAGAGATTTAGCAATATCTATTCTTCATTATATGATGGTTAAAGACGGCTTGCAATTAAAGTATGGTTCTTTATTAAAAGCAATGAGTCCTTTTGTTATGGAAAAGTATCTTAATAATGTAAATACAGTTGAACTAGCATTAAAAGGAATTATACCTTATGAGAAAGCATTTGGTATAACAAAAGAAGAACTTATAAAAGAATTTAAAGAGGGTTACCTAGAATCTAATCCAACAGGACCTATACTACGCAACTATAAGACAAGCGATGTTGAGTATCTTCCTGTTGAAGAAGTAGTCTATATCAAAGATGAAATGGAAGACAATGGTAAAATGATTGATTACTTTAGATTAGACCTTAGTGATGCTATGTCTAAAACATATAAACTCTTTAAACGTGATGAGGAAGCAGATGTTGTAGATGGAAAAGTTGCATATAGATTAGTTCCATCAATGGGATCTAACCAGCAATTTGCTGCCGGTTTTGTAGGTGGTCCAAGATTAACATATATTCAGACAAGAAATATTAATAGTAATACTCCAGTTAATGATGTTATTAGATCAGAACAACCAATACAACAAACTGATGAAGCTGGTGCAAGCGTTGGTGTTAGTGCTGTAGAAACACAACAAAAACAAGATATATTAAGAACTCCAGGTGCAATTATTGAAGTTACAAATAACAGTGTAGAGGTAAAAGAAAATGATGAACAAGCTAATACTAATATAGCAGACACAGCAAAAGCACTTGAAGCCTTGTCAGATTTGACAGCAAGTGGTACCTTTGATGAAGTAGCTAATGCTGAAATGGAGAATAACTCACAGACCTTAGATACTAGGACTGAAGAACAACAAAGTCAAGAAAACCAATTAAAGCTAGATTTAGCTGAGTCAGAAGAAATGAGTGAGGTTGTAAGTCTTGAGAAATGGTGGTCTGATAATGTTGCTGGTAATACAGAAGCAGAAAAGAAAATGAGTGAACAAGGTATAAACTCTTTGCAAGATGCTATGTTTGCATATGGAGATTTGTTTTCACAAACAGAGCTTGGAGAACAAGAACTAATAGATAGACTTAAATGTTTACTATAATAAAAAGATAAGAAATGGCTAAATGTTATAATAGAAATGATCCGGGATATCAAGCATTAAAAGATGTTTATAAGTCTGATTTACGTACTTCTCAAGTTATTAGTAATTGGCAAGAAGTAAATGAATCTGATATTTTTCCAAGTCCTGTTCAAGCTAAAGCAATGGTTTCTGATCAAAAGATTGCATTTAGTTTACAACAAAAAGATTTTGGTAAAGCTGTGCTTGATAATATAAGAAGAGAAAAAATTGGAAGCAGGTTGGCGGGACAGTTTCTTATAAACAATTCTAATCCTGATACCTTACTATATGATGAGTCTTTTTTGCAAAATAATTTAAAAAGATTTTATAGGTATTTAGAAATTAATAATATACCTGAGTCAGCTTTTAGTGTAACTAGAACAAAACAAAGCTATAAAATAGAAACAATTGATAGTGTATTTAGTAGAAGAGATTTATTAGAAAAATCAAGATCATGGGATACAAATAGATCAAGAGCTGTAGTGATGCATTTAAAAAGAATGTTTCCACAGGTTAATGTAAAAATGATATCAGTTGCACAAGCTAGAGTATTATTAGAAAGCTTACCAAAGTACAATACCAAAGATATAGGATTTAAAAATGTTAAGTCTTTTTATTATAATGGAGTAGCATACTTAATTAAAGGTAGGGTTACTGATGAAATAGCAATTGAAGAAATGTTGCATCCTTTTATAGATGCAGTAAAAATGGAAAATGAACAACTGTTTAATAATTTATTAGATGAAGCAGTAACTAATTTTCCTGAACTATCTGAGCAAATTAAAGATGCATACAATAATCAATCTAGAAATTTTAGTGAAACTGAAAGAGACCTAGAAATTGTAACGCAAGCTTTAGCCAGACACTTCAAAAAAGAATATGAAAGCAAACCAACAAAAGGTTTCTTAAATGCAATTGGTGAATTATTAGAGTGGTTTAAAAGTGTTATAGAGAACTTAAGCATTTATCTGACAGGTAAACCTTTACCTGTGTCAGCTATAGTAGCTAGTACATCTATGAGTGATATTGCAAAACTGCTAAATACAGAAGGTATACAATTTAAGTTAGAGAAAAGGGTAAATGGAAATGTAAGGTATAGCTTATCAAAAGAAAAAGCATCTGAATTAAAAGCAATAAGAGCTAAAGCAAACCCTCTTCAAAGACCAATAGTAGATCAAATATTTAATTTAGCTCAGCTTTACGATGAACAAGTGCATCAGTTTTCTGCTTCTGAAAAAAATGCTGCTGCTGGTGATACACTGGTAATATTAAATGAAGAAGATCATGTATACTATAATCCAAATAAAACTAAGGATGTATATACATCAGCTACAACAGCTATCAAAGGAGTATTATCTCCAACTAAAGTAGTTGAACACAGGCTGAATCTTGAAATTGGTAATGAGGTAGATACTTTATTAGAAGGGGTTATTGGAAATTTAAAATTTAATGCTGCATATAAAAACCTAAAGACTAATAATATATCTAAGGAAAAAGCAAAAGAAGTATATGATACATTAGATTCTATAATAGAAAACTACCGTGAGACAGGATCACTTATTTTATCACAAGTAGTATTGTTTGATGAAGAATCAAAAATAGCAGGTATGGCTGATATTTTTATTATTGATGCAAAGGGTAAGGTTAGAATTTTTGACTTAAAGACAAGCAAGAATAACCTAGATGATGTAAATGATGATGGTATTAAAAAATATAATTTTCCATATTCATTAGGTAATGACAGTAAACTGATAGAACACGGTGTAACTAAGTTGTCTACAAGAGCACAACATAATCTACAAGTAGCTTTATACAGAAGGATGACTGAGAATATGGGCTATGAAGTTGCATATGATGAGTTTGCTATGGCAACCATACACTTCCATGTAGGTGTTGATGGAAAAGGTGTTGATCAAGTATTTAATGGTGAAATAAATTATGATAGAATTGAGCCACATCCAATAAGCACACAGTTAGATAAAGTAAACAAATTAATACCTATATCAAGAAATTCTGCTAAGAAAGATTCTTTGTCCAAAAAACAACGTGATGCATACAATGCAAGGTGGGATGGTAAAAATGAAAAGACAGAAACAACAGAGCAAGATAAAAAGGATGCAGAAGGCTATACAGAATATAATATTCATGCTGGTCTACTAGAAGACTATATGGGTAAACTAATTGCTAAGAGAGATCTTATACCTTTAGTAAAGAATAGTATTTACATTCAGTCTACACAGCAGAAAGAGATTGATCAGATATCAAAGACCATTGCATATATTGCAATTGCATTGTCTGAAGATGCCGGAAAACAATCAGTTGTTTTATCTGAAGTATTACAGGATGCATTACAACAAATAAAAGAATTTAGGGCATATATGGAAGACCCTAACAACATTGATAAGCCTGAGTATTTATCATATGCATTACACTTTGAAAAATATCTAGAAACATTTAAAGGTCTATATGAGTTAACAGATTTAATTGGTTTAAATAATACACAGAAAAATTTAATTTTATCATTACAAACTCAGCTTAATGCACTAAGTGGGTCTAAATCAAACAGAGGTATTGTTGACAATGCGTTATATGATTACGTTCAAGAGCAAGTAAGACAAAAGTCCAGTAATAATTATGGTGGTGAAGGAAGTTACTTTACTAAAGAGGATCTTGATTTGGTCATGGAATTTGCTGCAGATATTGATGGAGTAGAGTATCAGACTAGAGACATGGATACATCTGGAGATGTTTTACTTGGTGTCATGGCTAAAATTAGAAAGATACAAACACAAAAATTATTAGATAAGGTATCACAAAGAGAAAGTATAATTAGAGCTGCAGGGCAAAAACTAGTTAAACTTAATCCTGGTATAGATTTAAAGGATCTTTATAATTTTATGCTTGAGTTTGTAGAAATTGATGGAGAACAAGTGTTTAGTGGACAGTATGTAAAAGCATTAAGTCAAAAATATAATATAAAACAAGATAAATTAAGATCTGTTTTATCAGATAATGAAGGTACTTGGTATGAGTATAGACCGGTATTTAATTTAGAAGAAGCCCTAAAAACAAAGCAGGGCAGAGAAGATCTTAAGTATAACATAGACTTAGCTAATAAGAAAAGAGCATACAGTGATTTTTTTCAAGCAGAAGATAAAGATGAAAATGATAAGTTAATTGATGGGATGTACCATAAGTATACTCAAGAATTTAAAAATGCAAGAGCTAAATATGAAGTTTGGAATCCTGGAACTGAAGCAGCTACAAGGGGTTATTGGCAAAAAAGAGAAAACGTTCCACATGCAGAATGGATTACATACCGTGCTAGGTACTTTGATAGAAAACCTTATACAAAGGCAAACAGGGTAAACGGTACACCGGATGGTACAATTCAGATTGTGGGAGAAGAGTTTGATGCTGTAAGACCAGAGTATGTAGAAGCAGTACTGGAGCCAAGAAACGGTGACAGCATGACTAATCCAAAATACAAAGCTATTATGGATCCTAGCAAAACAGATGCGTTATCTATTGCACAAAGAGAGTTTTATGAAATGTATGTAAGTATGTTTGAAGAAGACCTTCTTAAAAAAATACCTATTGGTATAGCAGCTGACATGTTAGGAAGAGCACCTTTAGTAATGAATAGGTTATTAGATCAAGTTTCTAATAAAGGAACGTTATATAGTAAGATGTACGCTAAGGCTGCCCGTACTAAGGCCTGGAATATGTTTAAAACAACTCAGCAGCAAAAAAACATACAAGTAGATAATCAGGGTTATATAATAAATCAACTTCCAATATACTATACAGGTAAACCAAGAACAGATGAAGAAAGAGCTAGTGTTCAAAAAGATATTGATATATTAAAAGGTCAATACAAAAAGAACAAAATAACAAGAGATCAATACAAAGCTGATATTGCTATTTTAAATGGTAAGATGTCTAAGCTTATGTCTACTCCGGCATTGGGTCAAATAGATACAGATATGGCTTCTAGTTTACTTAAGTTTAGTGCAATGGCAGAGAACTTTGAAACAATGGGTCAAATTGATGATACATTAAATGCTTTTGTTAAAGTTATTGAAGAGAGAACATATACACCTGCTCCGTCAGCTGGATTAAACTTAGTTAGTAGAACAGCTAATAAGGTAATATCTAACATAGGTACTAAAGTTAATAGAACAGAACAACAAAAGAATGTTGTAAGAAGAGCTAAAAAGTTTATGTCAATGGTTCATTATGATAATGAATTAGTAACTAAAGGTGCATTTGATAAAATAGCTGATGGTATTATTCAGTTTTCTTCTTTATCATATGTAGCATTTAACCCGTTTGGTAACTTTAATAACTACTTAATTGGTAGACTAAACAATAATGTAGAAGCATTAGGGGGTAGATTCTATTCTCAAAGTGCATTTAAAAGAGCAACGTGGGAATTTAATAAAAGAGCCCTGCCCGCATTAGTACAAAGAACATCACACGGAGGTGCAGAAGATTTACTTGACGTAGTTACATTAGGAGTAATACCCGGATTAGCTAAGGCAGATTATAATAAAAAATTACCTAATAATAAATATGAGGCTTTTGTTGACAGATTTAGAATGATGGATAACATGGCTGATCTACGTGAACAAAGTTCTGCTACTGATGGAGGTAAAAGCTGGTTTGATAGAGCAACTGAATGGGGTTATATAATGCAGGATGCTGCCGAGTATAACTCTCAAACTAAAGTTGGAATGGCTATTTTAATGGATTACATGATAGAAGATGAGGGAGGCAATGCTTTATCTTTATATGATGCTTTTGAATATGATACAAAAACTCACAGCAACATTTTAAAACCAGGATATAAGTTTCTTATTAAAAGAGATGGTACAAAGGTTGAATGGAATGATGATATGAGATATGAGATAAGAAATGAAATTAGAGAAGTCAACAAGCAAATTCACGGTAACTATGCTAAAGACGATAGAATGGTTTTACAATCTCATACTTTAGGAAATCTTGCTGTTCAGTTTAAAAAGTGGGTAGCTCCTGCAATTAGAGCAAGATATCAAAGAGAATATTTTGATCAAAACTTAGGATGGATGGAAGGTAGATATAGATCTGCTTTATCATTTATAAATTATGCAATGAAAGAAGTTTTTGTAAATCAGAATACTCATTTTAAAACAATGGGTAAAGATTATATGGATGCTCAAGTAAACTTTTATAGTAATGAAAAGTATGGTGTAGATAGAAAGTATGGAGAAGGAGGTAACATGGATCAAAGAGCTAAGAATAAACTATTTGGTTTTTATAGAACTATGGGTGAATTAGGAATAATGTTTAGTGTTATGTTTACCTCAATGATACTTGATAAAATTTTAAGAGGAGATGACGATGATACTGATTTTGAAAAAAGACTTAAGAACTTAACAAGATACCAGGCAGATAGAGCTTATAAAGAACTAGTATTATTTATGCCTTCTTTTGCTGGTGCTAAGCAGATTGATCAAATGGCAAACTCTCCTATTGCTTCTGCTAGGTCTGTAACAGAAATGTCAGAATTTTTAGAAATGTTTATTGTTGGAAATGCTAGATATGGTTTATCAAAATTAACCGGTAATGAAGAAGAGTTTTTATCTAATTCTACATATGTATATCAAAGAGGTGATAGAAAAGGAGAATTTAAAGTTCACAAAAACTTTAGAGATGTATTTCCAATAGTTTATTCAATACAAAAATGGAAATCATATATTAAAAATGCTGATTTCTATATTAAATAAGACAAATTAACAGGTTTAAATCTGATAGATGACATATAATTTACTTATATTATAGTATACAGGCTAAGATGTATAGTGTAAACTATGAAAAGATTATTATTATTATTAATGTTAGGAATGGTTTCATCTTGTGGAACATATAATATATCCACAACATATAAAATTAAAAGTATTTTAACTATAACAGAAAAAGGAGATACTCTTGCTGTTCCTGTTAGAGACTTTAAATTTAGAATATTGCGTCAAGATGATCCTTTTAGATATCAGTATAGACAAGAATGGCAATATAGAAATTGGAGTAGATATTATATTCCAAACATTAATGTGAGAAATACATACAGTCCTCCTGTAATGCACACGAGACCGGTAACAATACCAATAATTAAACCAGTAAAGCCAGTAAAAGTTGTTGCACCCATAAGAGTACAAAAGAAAATTAAATTTAACAATGACAACTAAACTATTCATAGTGAGCATAACAGCATTCTGCACGTACTTATGTACGTACTTTTTTGATTTATCAATGGAAAACATGGAACAATACCTGGCGGTTTGTTCAGTATTATGGTTAGATGGAATCTTTGGGGTTTGGGCAGGCTGTAAAAGAGAAGGCTTTAAAACATACAAAGCATTAAGAATTACCAGAAACACTTTTGTTTGGGTAGCTATCCTGACAGTAGTCCTTATGGTAGAGAAAGGATTTAATGGTACAGGTTGGTTATCAGAAGTAGTTGTAGTTCCTTTTATGATCTTACAACTTATAAGTGCTTTGAAGAATGCTTCAATGGCAGGCTTAATAAAAACAGAAGAACTCAATAAAATTCTAGATAGAATTGATAATCACAAAGGACTTAGAAAATAGAGTCCTTTTTTAATGAGTCAATATATTTAGCTCTATCATATTCATCTTGTATTGAATCTTGCTTAGTATAGATAATAAGTTTTCCTTCATCAACATACCAGTCTAATACATCCGGGTCTTTATCAGGATTATACTGTGGCTTGCAACCTAGGCAAACCAACAGTAATAATAACCTAACCTTCACAACTACTACATTCTAAAATGTTTCTTGCAAAGTCTTGTGCACTACTCTTACTAAATTGATAGTATAAAGTTTTAACACCTTCTTCCCAGGCGTACATGTATAGTTTATTTATATCTTTAGCTGACACAGATGGATCAATCATTAAATTTAATGACTGTGACTGATCAATATACTTTTGTCTCTGTGCTGCTTGTAATACAATCTCTTTTGGTGATATTTCAACAAATGATTTAAATACTTTTTTTGTAGGAAAATCTAAGTGTTGAACACTACCATCTTTCTTTAAGATAGATTTCCAAGTTTTGTCTGTATTTAGACCGTACTTCTCAAGCTCCTCTTCTAAAAACGGGTTCTTATAAATAGTCTTAGACTTAGCAAGATCCTTAATAAAGTAATTAGACTTGATAGGCTCTATACCCATAGACACAGCACCGTGTATAAATGAACTAGACTTAGTAGGAGCAATGGCCATAAGAGTGGTGTTAGCATACCCTTCTCTAAGAGACGTGTATCCATACTCATTATGCAACTCTCTAGAAGCAATCTCACTTCTATCTTTAAGTGTTCTAAAGATTTCACTGTTCAATCCTTTAGCTTGCAATGAGTCAAACTCAAGAAGCTTTGATTGAAACAAAGAATGATATCCTAACACACCAAGACCAATTGCTCTATGCTTCTCAGCAAAGTTAAACGCTCTCTTCATGCCCGGCATAGTCTCAGACTTAATAATGAATTCATCCATTACTGCATTTAAGAAATACACATATGTTTCAATTGCGTCAGTCTCTTTTATCTGGTCCCAATGTAATAGGTTAATAGAACCTAAGCAACATACAAAAGAGTTATAACTATCAGTAGGAAGCTGGATTTCTGAACATAAATTAGATGCTGTAATTTCCAACCCAAGTTCTTTGTAAGGAGAGTTGTTATTAGAATTATCTTTAAACATAACATAAGGAAATCCAAACTCACTTCTGTTCTGAATAATTTTAGCCCATACCTTACGCTTACTTTTATCTCCTTCTTTCATTTCAGTCATCCATTGATCAGTAACTGTAACACCATACTGTAAATTTTGTATAGGGTTACCTTCTGTACCAATATCTAAGAACTCTAAGATATCCGCATGCTCAACTGGTAGGTATACTGCACAAGCACCACGTCTAGCCTCAGATTGCTTGCATACATCTACTACAGTATCATATATCTTAGCGTAGTGCACTGGACCATCAGCAAAACCACCTGTAGATATTTCAGTTCCTCTTGCTCTAATGTTGCCAATAAAAGCACTTGTACCTCCCCCATATTTACTCATCATTCCAATCTCACGACCGGCATTTAAAATACTATCTAAGTTATCATCAACGTTAGATCCATAGCAACTTATAGGTAAACCCTTTTGTTTACCAAAATTAATCCATACAGGAGTAGACAAAGAGTAAAACCCTCTTGCCATATAATCCTCAAACTTTTCTGCAAAGCCTTTTATATTCAAATACTTTTCTGCTTTAATAGCAATGTCTTTGATTCTTTGTTCAGGGCTTTCTGATATATACCCTCTTGATAAAAATGTGCGGCTGTCTTCATTCAGCCAGTAATACTTATTATATTCCATTGGTTTTGTTTTTAAAATAAATCATCAACTGTGATGCTTTTGCTTTTCTTGTTATAGTCAACACTCTTTTTGTAAAAGAAGTCTCCTTCTTTGGTGCCAGTTATCTCAATATCAAACCATTCTACTGCTTTTAATATTTCTTGATCAACTTCAAAGATTGGTTTCATGCCTATCTTTTCTAGAGAGTTGTTGAATCTATTTTTTATAAAGTGTTGTATTGTATTCTGTGGTAAGAAGCTAAGTTCTCCTTTCTCAAAGATCCAATCAAGTATACCGCACTCTGCTCTATATGCTTTTCTACATGCTGAATCTATTAGATCTTCAAACTCTTGATCAAACCATTCTGGATTTTCTCTTTTGATTATGTTAATTAACTCTGCTCCAAAGTTACCATGTATTTCCTCTTCTTTACTAGTAGCCTCAACAACATTAGATATACCTTTAAGTACATTCTTTTCTTTGTTAAAGCTCATCATAATTAAGAACTGACTAAACAAGCTTACGTGCTCTATAAATAAAGAGAATAGCAATACAGATTTAGTATACATTTTATTGTCTCTAGAACGTGTACCATCTAAGTACTTCTTTAAATACTTTAGTCTACCCTCTATTGCAGGTACTTCAACTACTGATTGAAATTCTTTTTCTAATCCTAGTATTCTAAGCAGCCTAGCGTAAGCATCTTTGTGTCTTACTTCTGACTCAGCAAAAGTAAAGCCTACATCACCTACTTCTGTGATTGGCATTCTCTTATAAAGATCTCCCCAAAAAGTTTTTACATTTACTTCTATTTGAGCAATTGCAAGCATTGTCTTTTTAATGACATCTTTTTCTTCATTTGATATAGTGACTTTAAAGTCTTGTATGTCTTCTGTAAAATTAAATTCTGTATCAATCCAGTAGGAATGCCTAATTGCGTCTTTGTATGCTAATAGTTGTGGATACTCATAAGGCAGTATGTTTACTCTGGGTTTAAAGATGTCTTTGTTCATAAGGTTATTTATTAAGGATTAAAAAGCCCCATTCTCAAAAAGAAAATGCGGCCACTGGATGTATTTAATTTACTAAATGTAACTGAGATATAAAAGAGAACTATCACTTTTTATAGACCATTATATTTATTTTAACTAAGTTAAAATTTGTATATTGTTATCAGTAAGCAACACAAAGATAAGATTTATATATCTTAATCAGTTGGTTAAGTGACACAAAATTTGTATATTATTCATATAGTACTTTTAAAAAACTAATTATGTTTAAAAAAATCATACATGTCATTTGGACATACAGCTTACAAGATTCTTGGAGAGCTGTTTGGTCAAAGACTACAATTGATGAGAAAGCTGAAAAGACTTTACTTGAAATTGTAAAAAGATATAAGCTCACAGCTAATGAATTAGCTGATGTAGGTAGAGCAATTAAAGAGGTTGGCAATCAGTTAGGTCATGTACCTAAAGCAGTTGCAGGTAAAACTAAAAAAAGAGCACCTAAAAAAAAGGCAGTTAAAAAATGAGACAAATTTGTTTGTTAATACAGTGGGTCACAAAAGGTAAAGTCTGTTTAGGACATTGCCGTCAAGGACTTTGTAAAAAAACTAAAAGTAAAATATAATGGGTGATTGGCAATTAGAAATAGCATTTCATTGGCCACATAATAGATTAGCATTAGGATGGGAGTTTATACAACCAGATGCTGAGTTTGATTATTCAACAGTGAAAGTGTACTTATTCTTTGTAACGTTTACATTGGATATATAAATTAAAATAAGATGGCAAAAAAAAGACCGTGTTTACCAAAGCAAAAAATATCTAGGCAAAAAAGCAAGATGTTATTAAGAACAGGTGGTGAATTAGAAGACATGATGCTAGGTTCAGTACAAGAAAAAATGCGCAAGGGTGTTGAAACAGAAAGAGTTGTACAAGGCAGAGACGGAAAGTCAAAAAAACAAAAATATAAAATGGGCGGCTGGTCCTATGATGGTAAATAAGATATGAATATTTTAACTGACATATTAAGTTTAATTAGACAAGGAAAATACTCTAAAGTAGCAGAAAAGAATGATGTGCTAGTATTAGGTAAATGGAATGAGCAACCTGATATGACTGGTGTAGCATCTCCTATACCTTATAAAGCAGTTAAATTAATTAAGATATCAGACTTTAAAGTTGAAGGAGCAGGATGTGATCATAAAAACACACCGGAGGTTCCTAAAGGAGATACAGCAACTGTATATCAAAAAACAGAAGTTGATCCTGACACAGGTGAATGTACTGTTTATTTCCGTACACTAAAATCTATGAGCCCTAATTTAACTTTGGCTCAGTCAGCTGATGATAATTATGTAGAAATTGATACAGAAGGAGAACCTAATTTAGCAGCTAATGTAGGATCAGGACTTGGTATATGGAAAGACAAAGTAGGGGAAACTCTAAACTTTAAATCTTTATTGGCAGGTTCTAATATTACTTTAACTGAGACAACAAATGAAATAATAATCAATGGTGTTTCATCTGGTGGTGTGACTTACACCCTTTCAAGTGCAGGTCAAACAACTGGAGGACCTCAGCATGTAAACTTAAAACTTGATGGTTCAGATGGATCATTAAGCAATGTAAAGCTTTTTGCAGGAAGTAATGTATCAATAACAGATAATGGCTCAAATGAAGTAACAATATCTTCTGGTGGTGGTATGACTACCTTTAATGTATATGATGAAAACCCAAGTGGAGCAGGTCCAGGTTTTTCTGTATCTGAATCAGATAATGTTTTAATGTGGGGACGCAATGGTGTAGAAGTTATAACCGGTGTTCCTTTAGGTACAACAGCTAATCCTAAGTCTGTGGCTATGGGATTATCTCATTACTATGAGGCATATGTATCTCAAGTAACTCAGCTAGGTAACAGTGCACCTACAGAGAATGTCATTTATAATGATACAGGAAGAACCTTATCATGGTCAAGACCTAGCGTTGGACGCTATACTGCAACTTGGTCAACATCAGTTGATCCAAGTAAAGTGACTATAAACATTGCACAAGTATTTAAAAATCATCCAAACATTGCTAATATTATTGGTGTAACTGGAAATAGTTTTACTATCACTACTAATTTAGTTGAAAACACAGCTATAGCAGATGATAGTATTTTACTTGATACACCATTAGAAATAAGAATATACCCTTAAACTAAAAAGATGAGTGATAAAAAACCTAAAAAGAAATTTAAAGATACTAAAGTAGGACAATTCCTTACAAAGAAAGTCCCTAGTATACTTGGTCTTGCCGGGGAGTTACTTCCTGATGCAGGTGTTTTAGGTATGGTTAAATCTTTAATAGAAAAAGAACCAGCTTTATCTCCAGTAGATAAAGAGACTGCTTTAAAGTTATTAGAGCAAGATATGGTTGAAATGCAAGAAGTAAGCAAGCGTTGGGTTAGTGATATGAGTTCTGATTCTTGGCTTAGTAAAAATACGAGACCAATGACCTTGATATTTTTAACTATATCAATGGTAATATTTATGCTATTGGACAGTTCTGAAATTGACTTTAAAGTAGACTCAGTATGGGTAGACCTATTAAAGTCATTATTAATAACAGTTTATGTAGCTTACTTTGGTTCAAGGGGAGCTGAAAAATTTAAAGCAATTAGTAATAAATAAATTAAAAATGATGAAAAAGAAATACGGAAAAGGTGGTACTAAAGGTGATGGAGATGCTTTTGTACCAACAAATAGAATGAAAATGGATGTATACTCTAGAGGTGGTGGTCTATTAGGCTATATGGCAGGTGGTGATGTAACTAATGTATATGACAGTTTACCAAACAAAAGTGACAATCAACTTGTAAGAGAGCTTGATGCTAAAGAAAGTACTTTTTTTAGACCTAAGTTCAAAACAGAACAAGACAGAAAAAATATTGCTAGCATGAGAGCCCTTGGGTATGGTGGTAGTAGTAAATCTAAAAAGAAATAATCATGGCAAAATCATTACCAATAAAAAAAGAAGTAACTAATGGTTACTATAACCCTACATCTATTCCACAAGCTATACAGCAAAAAAAGAATAGAAAAAAGGTTGAAGCAAGAATTAAATTAGCTAAAAAAACAAGTTTGAATCCGAAGCAAAAGTCTACCAGAGCTAAAGAGCCGGTGCAGTCTGCTGCTTTTAAAAAAGGATACTGCAAATAATAAAATAAAAAACAATGGGTTCACTACTGCAAGACGTAATTGGATTATTTTCCAAAAAGAAATACGCACCAAAACCATATGATCTTAATACAGATGGTAAGGAAGATTACTTAATTCTATCAACTAAACAAGATAGTAACTTAAATGTTATGGCATATTTGCCAAAACTAGAACAAGAATTAATCTCTATATATGATCTTGCAGCTGCTATTGGTGCCGGTACAGATACTACATATGATTATAGTAGTACACAAAGTGGACTTGATGTAGAATTAATACTTACAGGATCAGATGCAAGCACAGATATTGTAAAGCTTGTTGCTGGTGCCAATATTACTATAACTGATGATGGTTCTAATGCTATAACTATAAGTAGTTCTGATGAGTTTGTTGGAACTGTTACTAGTATAGACGCTGATACTAATGGAAATGCAATTGCAGTCTCTGGAGGTCCTGTTACAACTTCTGGTATTCTTACATTTAATTATTTAGGTAATGCAACTCAGTATGTTAATGGTGCTGGAGACTTAGAAACCTTTCCCCAATTATTTACTGGTTGGAGAATTAGTGATGGTTTTGTAACAGGAACTGTAGAAAGCAATGAAGCAGTTGTTTTTGAAGGAGGAACAAAAATGGGTACTACACTATTAATAGCTGGAGGTAACCCGGAAAAAATAACTATTACTCATCTTGATACAACTAGAGTTGATAATACAACTGCTATATCTCCAGCATTTGGTGATACATTCAGTGTAATAAAAAGCATAACTCAAGATGCAACTGGTCACCCTACAGAAATAGAAATTTCAGAAATCACTTTACCAACACCTGCAGCAGGAAGTAATACTACATATGATTTAAGTGGTCAAGCATCTAATGTTGATGATTATGCAATAGCGTTGGATGGTTCTGATGGTTCATTAGATAAAGTAACTCTTGAAGCTGGTAATAACATTACACTAACAGATCAGGGCAATGATACAGTACAAGTTAGTGCTGTCATTCCTGCTTTTCCAACTCATGTAACGTCATTACAAGGTTTATCCGGAGCTCTTAATTTAGTGGCTGGAGCTAATATTACAATATTTGATGACGGAATAAATAACATTACTATATCAGCATCTGGCGGATCAGGTTCTGTTACTAGTGTTGGTTTAGCAGCACCATCTGCATTTACTGTTTCAGGATCTCCTGTAACAGGATCAGGTACTCTTACATTTACAGGTGCAGGTACTGCACAACAATATATAGATGGTACAGGGTCACTACAAACATTCCCTTCTGTAGGGACAGGGACAGTAACAGATTTTAATTGTGATGTAACCCCAGGTATAGCAGATGCAATAGTACCTTCTGTGGCAAATTCAACTACTACACCTTTTTTAACTTTAGATTTTCAAGGTGTGCCAGCTCAATATGTTAGAGGCGATGGTGTTTTAGAAACATTCCCTACTATTCCTGCAGCAGTACCAGTGATGACATCTACGGTAACTGGAACAGGTAAACTATGGGATGATACAGTACAACTTGAACCAGCTGAGGCAGTATCAACTGTTAAAGATAGAACATACGGTGTTCAATTTAATTCAGATGATCAATTAGTGGTAAACGTACCTTGGTCAGGTTCATCAGAAGATGTTAAGTTTAAAATAGATTCAGCAGATACTACAGCAGGATATTTTACTGATAAAGTAGTAATAGGTTCAGGTTTATCAGGTTCAGTTAACACCGGTGTAGGCGGAGAAAAAACATTAACAATAAGTGCTGTATCAGTTAATACAGTAACTAGTATTAAGGTAGGAAACACTACTACTTCTGGAATGTTTGAGTTTACAGGACCGGGCGTTACAATGGATACTAATCCTAATCCTCAACTAATTACTTTTGCAAGTGTACTAACTATAGGAGCAACAACAGCAGGTGATGCATTAGATGTTGCAGTAACAAATGATAGTAGTAATACAGGAGATAGTACTTTAGACTTTACATGGGCAGGTTTAGCTACAGATTATATAGATGGACAGGGTAATTTACAAGCATTTCCTTCTGTTCCAAGTGTAGTAACAATGACATCAACTGTTCTTGGTATTGGTAAATTATTTAGTGATGTTCAGCAATCACAAGCAGCACAGGCAGTAACTGAAGTAGAGAAAAGAACTTATGGAATTCAATTTAATGATAGTAATCAACTAGTTGTTAATGTACCTTGGACAAACTCATCTGCAGGATGGACATTAACAGGTGATATTGGAACAGGACAAGTTGTTGCTGATGGAGATACAGCTTTATTAGCAGGTGGTGTAGGAATTGCAACAAGCACTGTTGCTACAGATAAATTAACTATAGATTTAGAAAATACATCTGTTACCCCAGGGGTTTATACAAATGCTAATATTGAAGTTGATGCTCAAGGTAGACTTACTGCAGCATCAAATGGTTCAGGTGGTAGTGGAGTAAACTATACATCTTATGTTGCACGTTTCAGTCATCCTAAAGGAGGTGCAATTGCAATTCAAGAATTATCAAATGATACAGGATGTGAGTTCACTTGGCAAGGAGGAACAGCATTATATAAAATCCTTATACATGCACAAGGAGACCCAAATACAAGATGTGGTTCTAGTAAATTTCCGTGGGTTATGGCAAATGGTAGATCAGAAATAGTAGAAGGTGTACGTCCTGCAGAAATCTTTTTTAGAGAGTGGGAATTAACACCTACTGAAAATGCTGTTTATCTAGATTTTCTAGAACAAGATTTTACTGGCAGTACTAAAGGAATATCTCAAGGTAATATAGAAATAAGATTCTACAATCAAAGAGAATTTGTCTAAATAAAAAATAAACAATAAAATAAAAAACAATGAGTGTTTATATACAAGAGGTCTTAGGACTATTAAAAAGGAATAAAAAGAAAAAGAAACTAGACAAAATGAGAGATCATTTTGAGTTTGGTAAGCTTTATCACACTAGTAATTTAAATACTGGTGCTGCTTATAACCCTAAGATGGAACCTTTTGTAGTAAAGTGGGGAGATCTAGTTTGTGAAGCAACAGAAAACTTAACCAGAACAAAACCGGGTGAAGGTAAACTTGGTTTTGTTCCTGTTTATACTACACCTGAAGGGTCATGTGCATGGGATACTTTAATGGATTCTATTATAACACAAAACGCTATAGGTGATACTATAAATATAGCAGGTGATTTATATGTAGAGGGTACAATAACAACTCCAACACTAACAGAAGACCGTATAGTTATAGTTGGTCCTGGAGGTGTATTAGAAGATGATCCAAATTTTACAATGGATGGAGTTACATTTACTGCATTAGTAAATGCTCAGCACGGTAGTTTAACTATGGCTACAGTACCTCCTACAACTACAACACTTAACTCTAATATTGTACTTAATGGACCAATAACCGATTCACAAGGAAATGTAGGTCAACTATCTCAAGTTCTTGTAGGTTTAGGTGACGGAAGAGTAATATGGTCAGATGATGATGTTGTAGAAGCTTTAACTTATGGAAGTCTATGGCAAGGAAATGTAAACAATTTAA
>PVMK01119309.1_pt1 | contig 60207 bp, 46 predicted proteins | sample 1853481 | NCBI WGS metagenome assembly PVMK01 (sample SAMN08533507, study PRJNA380276) | Marine sediment metagenome, whole genome shotgun sequencing project.
CGGACGGACTTGTACCGCTGACTTCACGGATGTGAACCGTGGTTTAATCCGCTACGTTGTTCATCGCCCAGAGGATATTAAAGGTCACATCAGGACCTTCAAGCTGCAGATAGCGATGATATGCATCAAGGGGGAATTATCTTATTCCCATTCGAATTGCAGTTAATGGCGAATGATGATTGCAAAAATGAAGCGAGTTTCGCAGACGAGGACTATGCGTTTCTTATCACATGGAAAGGGGTGGAATAAAGGCTCTACGAAATCGATACTAATATCGCTAACTCAAAGGACGACTATAACCAAAGACTAAAAGCGAGCAAGAAGACAACATACATTGATTCACTCAGTTGAAAATAGTGTACTGTCGTCTATTTCTGTCTGCGGATGCTACACTAATTGCTACTGTTGGAAAAATACACCCCCCAAATAAGGTTGTTGATATTAATATTTGAAGATGAAGGCCTGTATATGGGGGCAACAATCTTGTTCTGTTTCGGATTAGAAGAAAGTGGGTTAATCGTTCAGCGTGTCAAATACGTCCAGCAAAACCAACAAACGTCATTCTGTACGCAAAAGATAAGCAAAATCTTGGAACAAAAAAGAGGCTGTGGCCATCACTACAACCTCTCTACATGTTAGCTGAGGGAGGTGGACTCGAACCACCACCGACGGATTCAGAGTCCGCTGTTCTACCATTAAACTATCCCTCAAATTTGAGGGCATTTTACCATGGGGGTAGATGGCGGGCAACAGGGATGAGTCGGGCTACGTGGCGCTTGGGATATGGTCGGAGCCGGAAACTCCTCCGCCCCTTTCGAAGCCAGGCAAACCGGAACTATTTACTGCGGACCAACATAGCTTATGCGGTATATAATGCCGGCTTTATCTTCACTCACATAAAGACTGCCATCTGGTCCCACAGCCAACCCGACCGGCCGGCCGCTTGCTTGTCCCGTCGTCTCGTTTAGCCATCCGGTAGCGAAATCTTCAATTGGGCCGGCCAGCTCGCTGCCATCCAGCGGTATGCGCACGACCTTGTAACCGGTTGGTTCACTGCGATTCCAGGAACCGTGAAAAGCCACAAATAGATCCCCCTGATATTCGGCCGGAAACAATTCTCCAGTGTAGAAGACGAGCCCTAAAGGGGCGGAATGGGCTTGTAGTTCGACCAGGGTCGGAGCGACCCCTTCACAAGCACCCGGCCAGCCTACCTCTGGGTCCACGACAGCTCCGCCATGACAACGAGGCCAGCCATAATCGGCTCCGTTTTTGACGATATGAATGGTATCAGGGGGCAAGTCATCGCCCAGGAGATCCCGGCCGTTATTGGTTGCCCATAGCTCGCCTGTTCGCGGATGGACTGCCAAACCAACGGCATTTCTAAGGCCCCTGGCATAAATACTTTCACCTGTGCCACCGGGACCATCATACACCAGTACCGTCGCCCGCCTCTCGTCTTCCTCAAAGCAAGCATTGCAGGTCGAGCCGACCGATACCACGAGACGGCCGTCTGGCAAAAATTCAATCGTTCGGGTGCGATGCGCCCCGGAGTCAGGCAAGCTGATTACCTTGGCTGGGGCTTGATCGAGCCGGCCATCGCCATCGGCATCTGCCAGGCGCATGATCCCGTCGGGAAGACCGACATACCAGGCGTCCTGGTGGTAAAGCAAGCTATGGGGCTGATTTAAATCCTGGGCGAATATTCGAACCGAATCGGCCGTGCCATCGCCATCGGCATCCAACAGGGCCACAATGCGGTCGTTGCCGCGTTCGGCCACATAAAGGAGGTCATCAGGACCAAAAGCAATGAAGCGAGGGCCGGCCAACCCTGAGGCATAAACGTTCGCTTCGAAGCCTGGTGGTAAATTGAGCGTCGCTTCATCGCCAGATCCAATCAAAGGCCGAATATTTACTCGGCTGCGGATGGCCTGAACCAGCACAATAAGCACTATCAAAATGACGGCGGTTGCGCCGACGAGAGCGATAAGGCAGCCTCGTGGTCTTGTTGATGAAATGGTATCACCTTTTAGCAGAGCAAACGGCAGCATGGTGCCGGCCGATGTTTTGCTGTAAAGACATTAATGGCTAATTTACCACAATATTAACCAACCGTTGGGGTACAATGATCGTGTTTCTCACCGATTTCCCATCTACGTATCGTTTCACTTTTTCCCGGGCTAATACGACTTGGCGCAATTTCTCATCGTCGATGTCGGCCGGTACAGTAATACGATCTCTCAATTTGCCATTGATCTGCACCATCATAGTAATATCCTCGGTAACCAACAAGGTTTCATCGAATTCGGGCCAGGGCTGTTGGTGAATCGAACTTCCTTGGTGGCCTAAGAGTTCTTGCCATACCTCTTCGGTTATGAAGGGCGCGATCGGAGCCAACAGAATCGTGAATTGTTCCATGGCTTCTCGCCACAGCGAATTACTTATAGCGACATTTTGCTGTTCATACAAATAATTTGAATATTGCATCAGAGCCGCCACGGCCGTATTAAACTTAAATTTCTCGAAGTCATTGGTGATCCGCTGGATAATTCGATGAATCTCCCGCCGGAAGACTACCTCGGCCGAAGCGTCCGCATTACCGGCGCTATCAGCAACCTTTCGCTGGCTCGTATCATTGGCCAACTGCCAGTATCTTTCTAAGAAGCGGACCACGCCTTTAATATTAGCGTCATTCCAAATAACATCACCGTCAAAGGGGCCTATGAATAAGATGTAGGCTCGTAAGGCGTCGGTTCCATATTCAGCCACAACTTCATCAGGGGTTACAACGTTTCCTTTGGATTTAGACATGCGCAGACCATCGGCCGCATGCAATACACCTTGGTTTCGCAATTCGGTGAAGGGTTCGGTAAAGGGAATCAGATCAGCATCATACATCACCTTCGTCCAGAAGCGGGCATAAAGAAGGTGCATCACGGCATGTTCGGCGCCGCCAACATAAGTATCCACGGGCAGCCAATAATTCATGGCTTGGGGATCGAATGGACCTTCATCATAGTGGGGGCTGGCAAATCGCAGGAAGTACCAGGATGAACAGGCAAAACCATCCATCGTATCTGTTTCTCTATGGGCCGGGCCGTCACATTGGGGACAGCTGACATTTACCCACTCGGAAACACGGGCTAATGGGGAGCGACCGTCGCCAGTAGGTGCGAAATCTTCGATATCCGGCAGCAAGACAGGCAATTCATCTTCTGGCACCGCCACAACACCACACTCGTCACAATGGATAATGGGGATTGGTGCGCCCCAATAACGCTGGCGCGATATCAACCAGTCACGCATTTTATAGGTAACTGTCTGCTGGCCTAAGCCCTTCTCTTTCAAATCGGCAGCGAGACGTTTACTCCCCTCGGCCGTCGTCAAATCGGTGTAATTGCCCGAGTTAATCATGATACCGGGTTCGGTGTAGCAGGCATCAATCCCGTATTCGCACCCATCTGGACTTATAACTTCCAAGACCGGCAATCGGTACTTCTGCGCAAAGGCGTAGTCGCGCTTATCATGTCCGGGCACGGCCATGATCGCTCCAGTTCCATAGTCCATCAAGACGTAATCGGCAACCCATATGGGAATCTCTTGACCACTGATCGGATGGCGAGCGAATGAGCCGGTAAAAACGCCGCTCTTTTCTTTATCGGCCGCCAGACGTTCCATCTCAGTCATTCGCCGAGCTTTGTTGACATAAGTAATTACCTGTTGCTGTTGCTTAGCGGTCGTCAATTCCAGGGTTAAGGGATGTTCTGGAGAAAGAACCAGAAACGTAACCCCAAACAAGGTATCAATTCGGGTGGTAAAGGCAGAAATCCGGTGGCTATCTTTATGATCTCCATGTTGGATCTCGACAGCAAAATTCACCTCCACCCCTTCACTACGGCCGATCCAATTCCGTTGCATCAACTTGATAGGTTCGGGCCACTGGATGGTCGCCATATCTGCCAGAAGACGGTCAGCATAATCGGTAATGCGGAAATACCATTGTTGCAAATCTTTTTTAGTTACTTGGGTTCCACACCGCCAGCAGCGGCCGTCGATTACTTGTTCGTTTGCGAGAATGGTCAGATCTTTGGGGCACCACCACTGGCTGCCCATAGAACGGTAGGCTAACTCGCGTTTGTATAGCAGGAGGAAAAACCATTGGGTCCAGCGATAGTAATCCGGGTCGGTCGAGCTAAACTCTCGCGACCAATCGTAGGAACACTCAATCAGTTTCATTTGGCGCTTGTAGTTGGCATTGTGACGAGCAGTTGTAATCGCTGGATGGGTTCCATGGTCAATGGCATAGTTTTCGGCCGGTAGACCAAAGGCATCCCAGCCCATAGGATGCAAAACATTGTAACCATTCATTCTTTTGAAGCGGGCCGAGACGCAGGTGGGGATATAGTTGCGACAATGTCCGACCGACAAGCCATCCCCTGACGGATAAGGGAAAAAATCGAGGATGTAATACTTATCTTGGGCTGGATCTGAGCCTGTGCGATAAAGATCCATATCTTCCCAATAGGGTCGCCACTTTTTTTCCAACTCTTGAAATTGGTAGGGTTTGCGCATGATTATTCCTCACTGCAATAAACAAAAACGACCCCGGTGCTAGAAAACACCGGGGCCGTAAACTTTCTAGATAATCTTTGGCGAGTCTAGTCAGTTTCCTGGTGCACTCCGGCAGCCTCCACTCTCGTCATCTAGGACGCAAGGTAGCCCTAGTCGTAGACTGGGCGATAAGAACCGGCTGCTCGAAAATGCGTTAAAACTCATCTTAAATAGAGATTATCACAATCATCCGCAGGATTCAAATCCTCGTGAGCATCGTTTTCATGAATTCAAGAGCAAGCTCATTGAACCAATTTTGCTTCCCGGAGAAATTCTACTAGTTCGTTCAGGGGCACCTGGTGGCGCTCTGAATCGCTACGGCATTTTACTTCAACACCCCCTTGAGCCAATCCGCGGGCGCCAACGGCAATACGTTGGGGAATGCCAATAAGATCCGCATCCTTAAACTTGACTCCGGCGCTGGCATTGCGGTCATCATAGTAGACCGAGAATCCTTGATCCTGCAGGTCTTGATAGAGATCCTCCGCAACTTGTCTAACCTCATCACCTTTGCCAAGAGACATGAGATGAATATCAAAGGGAGATACGCTGTCCGGCCACACGATACCATCATCATCGTGATGCATCTCCACAATAACCGCCATTAAGCGGTCCAGCCCAATGCCGTAGGAACCCATGTGGATAAATTGAGGGTTGTTATTCTCATCCAAATAGGTCGCGTTTGTGGCCTCGCTGTAAAAGGTGCCCAATTTAAAACAGTGTCCAACCTCAACCGCTCGACGCGCTTCAATCCGTCCACCACAAATGGGGCACTTATGACCGGTATCGGCCTGGGCAATATCGGCCATTTGGCTAATGGAAAAGTCGCGAGGATAATTAGCCCCTGAATAATGATAGCCTTCATCGTTAGCTCCCACGACAAAATTACCGCCATTCTGGATCGAGGGATCAGCAAGCACATAAACACCATCGTCGGACAAATCAGTCGCCACTGGCAGACCAATTGCCGAAGCATAACCAGGCACCACTTCAGTGGCGATAATTTCATCTTCGGTGGCGGCCCGCAACTCACCCCCCCCTAGCGCATTAATGAGCTTTATCTCGTTAACGTCCAGGTCGCCGCGTACAAGTCCAAATATAAATCTTCCTTCTTCTTCAGCCTTGCCTTTAGGCGTAAACCAATAAAAAATCGCTTTAACTGTTTGCTCGACCGGCACATTCATATAAGCAGCTACCTGGGCAATGGTCGTGCAGTTTGGCGTCGCCACCTTTTCCAGATTGGCCAATTCGGCCGGGGGATCGCCCTCTCTAACAAATTCGGCGGCTTCAACATTGGCCGCATAATCATTGTTGGTACAGGTTATATAAGTATCTTCACCTTGCGGATGGGGCACGGTAAATTCATGCGAGGATCTTCCTCCCATAGCACCAACATCGGCTAGGATAGGCACGGCCGGGACCTCACAACGCTCAAAAATATTGATATAAGCCTGATACATGAAGGGATAAAATTCATCCAAAGATTCGGCCGAGGGATCTAGACTATAGGCATCCTTCATGATGAATTCGCGTAGGCGGATGATTCCCCCGCGGGCTCGTGGTTCATCACGAAATTTTTTGGAGATGTGATAGGCCATCCTGGGCAAATCGCGATAACTTTCAATATCGCTCAAGGTGATGTCGTTAATCACCTCTTCATGCGTCGGGGACATCACGTACTCGCGGCCGCCTTCGGTTTTTACTTTTATCAGTGCCGGGCCAAAGGACCACCAACGTCCGGTTGCTTGCCATGTCGTTGCCGGGTGCATATTGGGCATCCACATCTCTTGCCCATCAATTGCATCCATCTCCTCAGCCATAATCGTCCAGATCTTTCTTAAGACCCGGTAACCCAGAGGCATGAAGGTGTAGATACCGGCGCCTAACGGCCGGATATAGTTAGCCCTTATCAATAGCTTGTGGCTAGTCATTTCGGCATCAGAAGGCGCTTCTCGCAGTGTTTTGCCGAAAGCTTTTGACATTCTCATATGCTTTCTAACTTCCTTTACAGTTCGCTTTTTTGTTGCTTCTACATTGTAAATCTAAGGAGTTGAGCAGTATAGCAGGCATCCTAGGGGTGGGCAATCGATGCCAAATAAAAAGTTTGTCACTTCTAGCAAGATGAAAGCAAAGTCAAATTCTATAAAGAATCGGTTTCATTACACTGAAAGATAGGACTAAAGTCCTATTTTTGGTCAATTTTGTCAGATTCAGGCTAACAAATGTTAAAAAATAGGTCGTATAGGGGTCAATCCCTTGCCTACTCGAGGAACATGCTCTAAGATGGGGCCTTATTACTGGTCTGAAGGTATACCTAAATCACAGATGCCAGCATAGCTGGCCAAAGGAAGGGAATAATGACTTACGCACATACAAATTCTAAGGGTCGCACCTATTTTCTTCATTCACGTGAAACAACGTTGAAGAATGGTGGCACACAGACAATCTACTACTTCGGCAAAGAAGCAAAAGAGGGCGCAATCGACGCAGTGCCGGATGGTTATGTGGTTTCTGAGAGCCGCAACGGCCTACCTGTTTTGAAAAAAGGGTAAACGGACCAATCTGATGCATGGCGCCATCTGGCGCCTTAGTCAAATAACCTAGCTCCACCTGTTTCGAGACAGGTTGGAGCTTTTTTTATCTCCAGATTTAATCGACGTTCTGATCGCCAGATTCCCTGATCCGCTAATATGCCTCCTCTCTTAGGCAGGTCAGTCTTGCTGATAAACAAACGTTCCCCCCGGCACCTGGCCAATGCTAGTTTCACCGGCAGCACCTTTGCTATAGAGCTCAGCAGTTTGTCCTGTCCGGCACCATTGGGGGGAACCAGAATGTTCGCTTGATCGATCGGCAACCGTATGGTCTTGGGGCTATCATCCCATTTCCCCCAGATTGAGACTATCGGCTGATTCGAACACCGGAGTAAATCAATCAGTGGTTTCGAGGGCTTCTACGATAATGAATTAAACTTCGAACGGTGCTTCAATAAACAGCACTACAGGTCTTGAGGCCAGAGGAATCTCTAGTGAATCGGTTAGTTTATGGAGTAAGCTGGGGCAGTGTTGGCGATCGTTCGAACTATTTCTTTCTAGGGAAATTTTTGTATTTTCCACACTTATTGGGAGTCGTAATGCCGGTAGCTGGGCTAGATATGTAGCTAATCAGCGATTCAATTCGACAAGATGCCATTGAGAGATTCCAATGGGGGTTTCCGTGTAATTCTGCAAATGAGGTTTAACCAGCACGGCCGACATCCTATGGGATAAGAAGGCAACTGGGGCATCGGTCACAATTAACTGTTCGATTTCACCATATTGAGCCATACGCTCGTCTACATCTGCTTCAGTCCGAGCATCCTGCAATAGAGCATCGACCTGTGGGTTGTTGTAAGCAAACAGGTTCTGAGCGGAACGGCTATGGAACAAAACATCAAGGAAATTTTCTGGATCGGGGTAGTCGGCACACCAGCCCGATACAAAAATGTTGCCCGTATTGCCAGCATATAATTCGGCGAGGTAGGAAAAAGGATCCATCAGTACTGGCTCTATCCTTACGCCCAGATTTTCCTGCCACATGGTGATCAGGGCAGTAACCAGCGGGCCGGCGTTGGCATAGCCAGATGTTGTGAAGGTAATGGTCGGAAAGGAAGCAGGATTCTCATATCCGGCTTGAGAAAGAAGCGACAGTGCTTTTTGTTGATCGAATTCATAGGCTTCCGATTTTCCAGTGTATCCGGACATGCCAGGTGGCAAAGGGCCAGTCGCTGGTAGTACATTATCTTTAAAAAGTCCTTCAATCAATTTTTCGCGTTCGATAGCATAACTGAATGCTTGCCGAACTAAAGGGTTATCAAAGGGCGACTCCTGATTGTTAAAGCCAACATAGGTTGTGCACATGTCAACGCCTATGCGCAATTCAGGGAACAATGGGTTATTTGGATCCTGGACCCGATCAAGTGTGCTTCCACCTACCCCAACCAGGTCAATTTCATCTGTTTCATACATCGAAAGTGGGATCCCTGCGCCCATTAAATAGACGACATTTTGCACGTCAGCCGGCTCTCGATAATATCGTTCGTTTCGAGCCAAGATTAGTACTTCATCATCTACCCATTCCTGAAGAATAAATGGTCCTGTTCCATTTGGATTTTTCTCCCAGTCCGGCTGGGTAACGTTCTCTCGATCAACCACATAGGTCACCGGATAATTCAGTTTGGATAAGAAATAGACTTTAGGTTCATCAATTTGGACGCGCAACGTTTGGACGTCGATAGCTTGCAGGCCGCTAATATGATCTGCTTGACCTGATAGCATCTCCTCTACCCCAATGATATCTCCCAAGTAGGTAGCTGCTGTATCGGAGTTCGTTTGTGGATCGGCCGCTCGCTCCCAAGAAAAAATGATGTCTTCGGCTGTGATGGGGCGGCCATCGTGAAACTCTGCATCCGGCCGCAAATGAAAAGTATAGACCGTGCCATCGTCACTTAAGTCCCAACTTGAGGCAAGTTCCGGCTGTATCTGCAGGTCAGGATCGAGAGTAACAAGGCCGCTAAAGACCGAACCGAGGGGTCCGGAAGGGCCACCATGGGTAAGCGCCGGATCTAACGTTCTCGGTTGTCCTCCGGCTAGAACGATTGATTGATCGCGATCAAAATCATACTGGGCAACCGGATCACCACCAGCTAGCGCACCAAGTTGATCAACCGAGCCGCAAGCCAATATAGCCATCATAGAAACAAATAAGAGTAGAAGTGCTTTTTTTGCTTGTCTCATTTCTGATTCCTAATATGCCTCTAGGCTGAAGTCTGTTGCAGTTTTCGTGTCAATTTCAGTAATCCTGCTTATTAATGGTGTAGCTAGCTTGGCTTTTTACGCCGCCGCCGGCTCTGGCGTTGCCGTAAGCCTATTCCGCTAAACACCATCAGTAACGGAGCAAGTCCCAATCCACACAGACTCGATCCATTATCCTCGGATGGGGACGATGAGACAGTCGGTGCGGGTAGCGTGTTGACAATCTCGGACGGTTCAGGTGCGGGTGGCGTGTTGATTACCTCGGACGGTTCAGGTGCGGGTGGCGTGTTGATTACCTCGTCCGGCTCAGGTGCGGGCTGCTCCTGATCGCTACCTAAAGGAACCATGGTTGGTATGCTGCTGGCTAAAATGGGCGTTGGTGTTGGCGGAATAATACGGGATGGGGCGCCAATCGCAGCCCGCCAAGCAGTTTCTAGACCATCAGCATTAAAGCCATATACCTGTTCAAGCGCCGCATCGTAACCAGCCGCATCAGCCAGGACCAGTAAAAGTTCCTGCATTTTTTCCTGACCGTAAGTTTCCAGTAAGTAGGCGACTAAACTATAACTCTGACTATAAGCGCTGGTGGCAGCTGTATCGCGAGCTGGAAAAGCGCCGTTGAGACTGCGAACGGGCTGGAAGGCATTCTCATTTATGCCCGTTTCGATATCACCCTGGATTTGCTCGGTAGGTTCGCCTTCAGCGTATACAGCTAGCCCTTCGCTTAACCAGGTGGGTAAATCACCGCCGAGACAGCTGCGAGCAAATTGGCCAATCACCAGATGGGCCAGCTCATGTTGTACCGTGCTAGTACCCCAGGTATCCACCAATGAAGGCGGTACGCCAATGAGGATAATGTTGTATTCAGTGAAGGCAATGCCTCCTGCCCACTCCTGTACATACAGCAAGGCCTCCCTCATATCGGCCGTGTTACCATAGATAAAAAATTCTACATCGCTCCCTAGCTTGATTCCTGTATCCTCTTGCAATCGGACGAGGCCGCTTTCAGCCGCTTGTAAGAGTTCCGCTCCTACTTCGTCGCCCTCATACCAATGCAGCCGAATAGGCGTGTTGGGGTCTTTGCTGTCGAGCGTACGCCAGTCAAAACGTTCGTCCTCTATTATTAGTTGCTGCTCAGGCGTGGTAATCGTATTGCCCGCCGTGTCGGTAATGGTCCAATACCATTCAACCTGAGCGCCAGGAGGGGGATTGCCGGATCGGCTCATCACCCAGGTCCATTCAAGTGTAGAATCACTAACCTCCACCGGCACTTGGGTCGCAGCATCCAAGCAACTGTGCAGGCCCAGCTGATAGTTCAGCGTCGCCTCGGAAATCTGGGTTGATGGGTCTAATTCCAAACGAAAAACAATCGATTCCGGAAAATCGACCAGCGCCTCATTTGAGATAATCGTTGTCTCTAAACCTTGAGCTGATAGTTCAGACGGCGCCGTAAATTGGATTAGACCGATTACCAGCAACAACAAGATAGCTTTCATATTTTTGCACCGTCAATTCAGGTGAATAATCAATCTATTGTTGCTGCTTTTTTGGCCGAGACGAGCGTACCGCTGATCCTATCATCCATTTCTAACTAGCATCAGGATTTGCGTTTGCCAACATACCATCCCCCAGCCACGACGAGGAGCAAGGAAATACCAATAAGACCAATCAGAAAAATGGCCGAAGGAGGGTTTCGGCCTTGATCGACTGGTTGAGATGTGCTGGTTGTTGGGGTGAAGGTAGATGTTGGGTGGGATGTGGGTTTAGGAGGTGCGGCCGTTGCCGTGGCTGTTGGGATATTAGTTGACGAAACGGTCGGCGTCGAAGAAATTGTTGGCTCAATGGTGGCGGTTACCGCAGGCGTATTGGAAGCTGAGGGCGTCCTTGAAGGGTTAGGCGTGTCAGTGGCCAATACGACGTCGGCCGCTTGCAGCAGATAATAATTAGGGCCACCGATCATGCAATAATCCCCGATCGACTGGCTACAGATGGCTGGAGGGAGATCAAACGAATAAGTGCCGTTCGTCGGCGTGATTGTCTCTTTCGTCCCCCAAATATCTACAAGAAGAGCACTTTCACTTGTTGCCAGCACCGACGCTTGCTGCCAGGCGGGTAATCGCGAGAAAACAACAGTCGTTGTCTGTCCTGGCTGTTCCACACGTATTTGGCCCACCTCATCCCAGCGTTCTCGTTCAGCCCGTATGGAATTTTCCAGATAATCAGTTGCCAGCCGATAGGTAGCGAAAGCAGGTCTTTCACTGCCATCTTGCCGGACCAATCCGAATGGCTCTGGGTTTGCTTGGCGATCGCTTTCGCTGTCTTTTAGTTTGTAGACAGCTATCCGTTCGGCGCCGGCCGCAAGAGCGGCTGCTAAAGCCTGGGGCATATAGGCAGCCTGTTCGAGCTCGGTAACAGAGAGGGTCCAATTTGGCACAAGCCAGGCCGGATCATTTTTCGGCGGGGCATTTGTTTCAACCAGCCAAATAGATTGATTCAAGTCACGCTCCCGCATTATGTCAATAAATTGACCTAATAGATCATAGATCTGGTCTGGTTGAAAATAAAGATGAGCACTTGCGATATCAAAATAGTAATTACGATCCACTGCCTCAGAATCAGTCATTATCTCGTCGAGTAAACGAGCCATGTACTGTTCGCTTCCGGCATAATAGTCAGACCAATAAGTGAAGGCAGCTAAGTGAATGACCGACTCCGGGTTAGCTTTTTTTGCAGTCAAATAAGCGACCCGTTGTAACTGGGCGAAATCAGCTACGGTGCCATCCCAAGTATGCCCTAGTTCACCTTCTCGGATATCAGGTTCATTCCAGATAATCCAATGATCGATTCGCCCTTTATAACGAGTTACCATTTCCCTTACGTAGTTAGCCCAAAGATTTTCCTCTTGTTCCGGAGACGACCAGAGACCCTTGGGCAAATTGTTTTCGCTTCTGGCCCAATCAGGAATGCCAATTAACAAGCCTACAACCATCCGCCCTGCGTCAATTTCAGATTCTATCTGCTGGGCATCCTTGTGGGATTGCCAGCTTTCAGGTCCTATCGGTTGCATTTCGGCCCAATGAAACGTCGCTCGAGTCCAACTTATACCAAGTCTGGCGGCTTGAGCAGGGGATTCGTAACTTTCCACGATACCAAAGCGCAAATTATCGTCGGCTTCGCCCTGGGCAGTCGTCTCCTTGGCAAAGCTAATAGCAACGATACTTAACAGCAACAGGCAACAAAAAGCATAAGAGGCAATACGAAACATTCTGTTTAATATTTCTAACAATGGGGAAGGAGATACGGCCTTTTCACAAATTATGTAGCTTGCTTTTTAATGAACGTTCAATTTTTGAAAACAATACTCATGCTCTTTAGCCTTCCGATTCCGCCTTAGAGAGATCGGCGCTGATTTCCGTGCTACTCCCTTCAGACTCATATGTTATATCTAGCCCTGATCGCTCAAGCAAATGCCATAATGCTCTATTACTTCGTTGAGCAGATGCTACGAGTTTTTTGATGCCAGCCAATTTTGCTTGTTCGATCAGGAGTCGCAACAGTTCACTTCCAATTCCCTGATTCTGCAGGTCATCCCGTATGGCGAGCGAGGCTTCGGCTGTGGTCTCGTCAAGGCGTACATATCGCGCGCCACCGACTGCCGCACCAGGCTGAGTTGGCAAATCACAGAAAGCTAACCAGGCCCCGTCTCTCTTAGGATCGATCTGGACCAGACGCCGTGCTTCATACCAAACTAAATCAGGTTCGGGATTGTTCAATGCGAGATTAAAACGAAGATAGCGGCTTTCAGGGCCCATATGAGCAAAAAGATCGACAAGGTAATGGACATCGTCAGCTTCCAGTGGGCGAACCAATATTTGGCGCCCATCCTTCGTCGTAAATGCGTGAATATAATCGCTATTGTTCATCTGGCGAAAAAGTGAAACTATTACACTGGTTCTTTAAAATCGTACAAGCCATTTTCATATCGCCATTGCCGAGCGCATTGCGTATTTTGACACTGCTGCAAATCTGCAACAAGATCCCCGATTACTGTGCCACATGTCGGACAAGCAAAAAACGCGTCTTTAGGGGCTGATTTTCCATCAAGGGGTGCCTGGCTATGGACAAATACAGAAGGTGATAACTGCCATAAGCCTCCGCTAAGTTGGGCGACGCTATCCATGGCAACTAATAATGACGTGGGCACTAGATTTTTGACAAAAGGGATCCGGAAATGCGATACAGTCAACGTCCGACCAGGTTCGAAACCCGCTTGCTGCAATTTCTGTCGTATCCATTGGGGATGGAAATCAAAATTGAGATCGACAAACTCGATCGGTTTAAGTTGAAAAGGCGACCAACGTTGGAGACCGCTCCAATATCGAAGAATGGATTTTATGTGGTGCTTGCTAGCATATTCTAGAATATATTGACCGCCAGGACGCGAAATTGAAGCCAATTGATTAAACAACGCTGGCACATCGGCCGAATGATGAATCGTTCGCACCTGAACCATGGTATCGAAAAGGCCTGGTATAAAGGGCATTCGATACCAATCTCCGGCTACGAATATAAAGCGAGGATCTTCGCCTAGAGACTCCTGAGCCTCTCGTAGTAAAGAGCGCGAAAAATCAAATAAAACGACTCGTTCATATCCGGCGTATTCGTCCGCCAGACGGCCAAAGCCAGCACCAATATCAATTAAGGTATGCCCTTCGGGTGGTAGTAATCGTCGCAGCGCAATACGTTCAACCCGATCTTCATAATTCCGCCCTTGTTCCTCCCAAAAGCGGGTACGATAGTCGGAGCCCTCGTAATCACATATCCGTGGATGGGACATTTGCTGGTAGGCGTATTTCCTTAGGGAAGGCTCGCTTGTTCTGCCGACTGTATTTGAGCCTCATCGTTGGTTCCATTTACGAGGCGCTCGAAGAATTCTCTATTATTGGCGGGCAAGCCGGTCAAAAATCTATCAAACGGGGCAACTAAGGTTTGCAGCGTCATAAATGGCCCGCTCAACTCAGTCTCTTGCAATGGAATATCTACTTCAACGGACATCTCAATTGGAACCGTTTCGCTTACCGGAACAACCATACTAAACTCGACTGGAAGTCCAGTTCCAGCAGGTAGTGCAAGTGATACATTTCCATTGATAAACCCCCCACCGCCCGGCAAGACAAACGTTGTTGGCAGGCTCATGGGCACTGGTTCCGTAAGGGTGGCCACTGCTTTAGCCTGTACCTGAAGATCAAATACGACCGGAATAGTATCTTGGACGACAATGGTGCGGGTGATATGAGCCTCGCTCATATCGACGAAACTTTGATGAAGCCCACTGACGAGCGGTTCGGCAATCATTTTAGTCGTTGGGATGATAAAAAATGCCGCTACAAGCAAAAAAACAAGCAGAACCATATTGATGCCGAAAGAGATAAAAATGGCTACATTTTTGAAAGCGCTCCAAAGTTTTCCTTCCCAAACCCATTGCTTCATTTCTTTTCTCCGCACCTACGAATCCAACGTCATCAATTCCCTTTCCTAATGTGGTATGGTAGCACGGTTACTGGCTTCAACCAATGCATTATAGGACCTATTCATCAGCCGGTGTTTCCCGGGAAACAATTACAATTCAGATAAGTAAATGCGATTTTCATTCCGCCAACAGGCCGTGTACCAAGTTAGAAGACGTTGCGGTTAAGGGTAATTCCAGTACAATGGTTTCCAATAACCCCGCGGGCTAGTTAGCGGCGGGAGTGATCTAATTGATGGACAATGACGTAGCAATCTATCTTGACCTAGACAATGTTTTAATCGGGGCGACCGAGGCGAATCTATCTTTCGACATTAACCTGATTCTTGACCATATCGCATCGATTACCAACGGTCGAATTGTTTTGCGGCGCGCCTATGGGGATTGGCGCCAGCGAGCAAATCAAACCAAAGCCTTGGCAGCAGCCGGGTTTGAACTTCAATCGACCGTTCGCCTCAGCAGTAGCAGCAAAAACCTAGCCGATATGCAAATGGTGGTTGATGCTATGAGCACGCTGATCGATGGACAGGAATTCGTTACTTACGTCTTGGTGACAGGCGATCGAGATTTTGCTCCCCTTGTCCAGGCTCTGCGCAAACGAGGCAAACAGGTCATAGGCACAGGTGTACGCCATACCACGAGTCAGCGCTTAGCTCATATTTGTGATCACTATTTTTATTACGATCAACTTGTCGCGGCGGCCGATCAAATGATGGACGATCAGTTAGCCGATCTTTTGCGGCGGGCTTTGGATCAGCTTCTACAAGATAAGAGCCGGGTGCCAGCCAGTTTGCTTAAACAGCGCGTCCAAGCTTTGAGCAAGGGCGCATTTAATCGTTCAGCTCTTGGGAAAGGGAATTTTTCCAAAGTCTTGACGGGCTATCCTCATATTGTTCAGCTTGAACAGGAAGGCACCACCTTATACGTATACCGGCCTCAAGACAGTCGACCAACAGCGGTTATTGGCAAGAAGGTTGGCACACACATACCCGATGAAGCGATAAGGGAACTCATTAAAAATGCGCTTGACCAGTTATTAGATGATCGCGACCAAGTTCGGGCCAGTTTGCTCAAGCAGCGCATGCAGGATTTGAGCGACGGTGCATTTGATGAGACGATGCAGGGGGATAAAAGCTTTCGCAAATTCCTCGATCATCACAGCGATCTGGTTATCGTCGAACAAGAGGGCAGCACTTTGTATGCCCGCCGGACTGGCAGCGCTCCGAATAACCATCCGACCGTCGAGGGTAAACAGTTATCTCCAGAAGAAGCACTCGCGCTCCTGCAAACTGCCATAAGTGAATTATTGATAGATCAATCAAGAGTTCGGGCCAGTTTGCTCAAACAACGGATGCAGGAGCTGAGCAACGGTTCGTTCGATGAGGATCGTTTGGGTTACGAGACCTTTCGTGAATTTTTGGACCACTACCCCGAACTGATCCAGGTTCAACAAAAGGGCACAACTCTGTTGGTACACCGGCCTGAAAACTTTGTCGAGCCGGAAGAACTTCACCTACTTTATCGCAGTTCGCTTAAAAAGAGAGGATTGCGGGTTGTCCCATCAGAGTATCGATTGCAAATCTTAAAGGACACGATCACGCTTTTAGAGCATCATCGGAAACTAGAATGGCGCCAGTTGGTGAATCAATTGGTTGATTATTATGTGCGAAATGGCCGCGAAGAAATTTCGAAGAGCTATGTGAATGATGTGCTGCGAGTGGCTCGGCGAGCTATGGTGGTCGGCGTCGATAACGGCCGGAGCTTGGCCAAAGCCCCTGTTTACCTGCGAATTAATGGACAAAGGGCTTTTCAAGATGCTGTGATACGTTGCGACGTAACGTATCTGAAAGAAATGCAGAATCTGGTCGATCCCTTCGATCTCGAACAGGCTTCAGTAGCACTATATGAAAGTGTGGGTCACGTACGATATCTGAAAGTTCTTCTAAGCCGATTTTCCGAAAACGGACAAAGCGTTTAGTTCTTCCCCCTATGATCTCCCTTGTCGATCGGGCTATCGGTTTTGCGGCCCGAGCCCATGAAGGCCAACGTCGAAAGACGGGTAACGTTCCCTTTATCGCTCATCCAGTTGGGGTAGCCATATTATTGTTAGAAATGGGCTGTACTGATGAAGTAGTGGCGGCCGGCTTATTGCACGATACAGTTGAAGATACAGAAGTTTCAATCGAGGATATTCGCCAACAATTTGGCGGTGAGGTGGCTGATATCGTAGCTGGCTGTACCGAACCGCCCAAGAAACGAGGTAATTGGGAATCACGAAAACTTCATAGCATTCATTCTTTTCGTGACGCCCCTCTCAACGTAAAACTAGTTGCCGCGGCCGACAAGTACCACAATCTGGTTCATATTAGTTATACGGAAAAGAATCTTGGTCCGGCCATGTGGAAACGTTTTGGCGGGGGTGAAGAACAGCAGGCCTGGTACTATCGTTCAGTATACGACAGCCTGATAAGCAATGTTGATGAGCTGGAAAATTACTCTATCTTTGCCAGATTGGGGTTGGAGATCGAAAAGCTGTTCGCTGATACACTCTCTAAAGCACCTTAACTGTCCCGGTTAGGCAACGCTCTCAGCCTCTTAATATCTGCAAGTGGAGATATCTTTAACGATTAGTCGGGCTTTCGGGCTACAAGTTCAGCATTCTTTTTCCCATCTCGATAATGAATGATAAACCAATCACCGAATGCGGCCATCAACTCATCTGATTCCAGCAGATAGCCTCTAGTAGCTTTTGGATTTTGCCTTAATAATCCAACATGCCGAGTACTGTAAAAAAGGCATCCCCCTGGCTTCAAACTGTTGCGAATGACTGGGAAAAGACGCCGGTTTAGAAACCGAAAGACACATATTAGGTCAAAAATATGGGGTGAAGAGCCCCAATAATCAAGGTCGACTTGAACAAATTGCACTCTATCAGAAAGTGCCGATTTTTTAGCGGCCGCGGCCGCTAGTTTTAAGGCGATGAGGCTAATATCGACGCCAAGCGTTTGGTAACCATGTTGGGCTAGCCAGAGGGCGTTTTGGCCTCGGCCACAGGCCAAATCTAAGGCGACTCCTCCACTCAGGACCTGGTGATGAGCCAACAATAAGGGATGAGGATCGAATGGACCGGAACCCAGATAGGTCCATTTCTCATCCCATCGCTCTTGATCTCTGTGGCTCATATTAAAAGAGTAGGGCCCCTGACTTATGGACAGGGGTCAATTATTAAGTTCCGAACCAGTAAACAAAAGAATCTCGTCCCGATGTCCAAAGCCCTTTGTATTGTCGACGAAATAAAGTTCCTGTGGAAAAAGACGATACCAATTTACCTTCTTGAGAGCAGCTTGCACTATGTCGCTCGAGGAGGTAAGGAAGGGATATTTTGCCACATAACTCGTTATCGCCGCGGACTTTTCCTTATCTACTAACAACTCGACTGGGCCAGCCATCTGGAGTCCTTGGATCTCTGGCCATTCTTTGTAGTTTTCTTGCACAGTGGCCGCTGCCCACGGATTAGCAGCCATATTCTGACCATGTCGAGTATGCCCCGCAGACAGGAAAATAAGAGCAAAATCATCATTGGCGTAGAAGACTGCTGCTGCCCACAACCCCAAAGGACCATAGGTTGCCAGCGACATAACCGTATGCTGACGCAAATAATCTAAAGCTAGCTGCCTCGTATCACCGGCCTCAATCTTGTTCAAGTTTGTCTCTGCCCCCTTGCCAGCGGGCAAACAGATCTTCCTCTAGTTCAATATCAAAGAGGTCTAAAATGCGGTTGACCGTCTGGTTGATGAGATCATCTATTGATTGAGGCCTATGGTAAAAGGCTGGCATAGGAGGCACTAATATAGCTCCTGTTTCGACCAACTGCGTCATCAGACGGAGGTGACCCAGATGCAATGGTGTTTCCCGGGGAACAATCACCAAACGTCGACGATCCTTCAAAGTGACATCAGCGGAACGTAACAGCAGATTGTCGCTGAAGGAATGGGCGATGCCCGCTAAAGTTTTCATCGAGCAGGGAATCACAACCATGCCCGCGGTTTTGAAAGAGCCCGAGGAGACGGCCGCTGCTATGTCTTGGAAACGGTAGGAAACGTCAGCCAATGCCTTAACATCAGCCAACGAGTAGTCCGTCTCCAGTCCAATCGTTTGGCTACCGGCCGAGCTGACTATCAGATGGGTTTGCCAGTCAGCCACATCGCGCAATACCTCAAGCAAACGAATGCCGTAAATGACCCCACTAGCTCCCGATATACCAACAATTAAACGATTCATACCCTTAACATCCTAAGCTCATCTACCCCGATAGAACCTTTATATTATCCTGACCCGCCGACGGTAACCGTTAGTTGTAATTGCCCAGATTGTAGGGTATGCTCGATTAATTCCAAAATTGAATTGCCGCTCATTTGAGAAACGATTATCAAGGGGATTATAGTGAAAACAGTCTATATTGCGGAGCTGAACGACGGCGACGATCTGCTCAATGAGCCTTTCCTGTTACAAGACATGGTGCGGCGTGAAACAAAAGATGGCCGACCCTATTTACTTTGTACTTTTCGAGATAAGACAGCTCATATAAATAGTGTGTTTTGGGATGTGCCGGCCGATGTTGATGATTGGATCCGTCCCGGTATCGTTGCCATGGTTACCGGGCGTGTCAGCAACTATCGTAATGCCTTGCAGATTACCACGACCGATCTCAATCCTATCGAAGTTGACAATCTGTCACAATTTCTCCCTTCGAGCGATAGGCGGCAGGAGGAAATGATACAGGAACTACGCCAGACGATTGGGGAGCTGAATGAGCCTTGGAAGGAACTCGTAAGCAATATCCTGCTTGATTCTGAATTCCTCATTATATTCGCCAATGCCCCGGCCGCCCGACTTTTACACCATGCTTATATTGGTGGTCTTTTAGAGCATAGTTTGAATATGTCCACATTGGCTCGTTTTCTGGCCCAACAATATCCATACGTCAATATCGATCTCCTTGTATCTGGGACATTACTGCATGATGTTGGAAAAGCTCTGGAATATGATACCAATAGTTCATTTGACTTTACGGATGATGGACGTCTTGTCGGTCATATCATGCGGGCTGCGATCATGGTTGAAAAAGCCGCCGAAAAACAAGGGGATTTTCCTGAAGAAGATCTACGTCAATTGATTCATCTCATATCATCTCATCATGGGACAATGGCTTGGGGAGCTCCTGTGATACCAAAGACGCTAGAAGCCATTCTATTACATCAGATTGATCTGTTGGACAGCCGGATTCAGGGATTCTTTGACCATCTACGGAACGACAACAGTGGTGGCCCCTGGACGTCAAAGCAAAGCTATATGTTTGAGACTGAACTTCGACGTCCGCCGGGTTTCAAGTAAAGACTTTTCAGGGAATGTCAACCTGGTAAGCCGTATATAGAGTGTTGCCATTGGCCTGTTTTATCTCAAGCTTGCTCCCCTGAGGATATGCGGTTGTAACAAAAGCCAATTCAGATTCGCGCTCCGGCAAAAAAACAAATACCGTTGGCCCTTTTAGCTGCCAGTCAGGCGCGGAATCTAATGGCTGATCTATGTCTTGTGCATCTATATCGGGGACCAGGTAAGGAAGCGTCGACAAGCTATAATAACCCATGCGAGGAAAACCAAAAAAATAAACATCTGGTGGTGTTTCTTCCTCTGCTAAGTACTGGGCCAATTCCGTCGCAATTTCAGTATTTACCCCGCCAAGGACATAGCTATCATACACCTCAAAAAAATAATACCGCAAGTCATTGGCGCCAAGGCCAATGATAAAGATGAGCGCGGCGATTATCACCAACCAACGTTGGGCCGGCCAATTATTTCCTAACCATCCGGCAGTTTCGGCGATAGGTATGGCCACCAATATGGCCACAATAGGTGCGGCTATGATAAATCGTTGAGACGCAGGGGCATCGACGCTTAATCCCCCGGCTATAACTATCGCCAAAAGCGAGAGCAACACAAGAATATTGCGTAAATTCAGATGGAATATGAGCCAAATAAAACCGATCAAAAACAAACCGGCCGCGGCTTTTAGCAAGAGTGGGGATCCCGGATTGTACCAATGACGCAGCGGTTCACTAATAATTCCTAAAGCAGTATTCGTGATTTGACTCCAGATTACTTCCAAGACTGATAGATTGTACAGAACGCTTTGCTGTTCCAGCCAGCCGTTGAATATGGTTACTCTTTGCAAGGGCGCATTAAACTCGTTAAGGTGGCCAGCAAAAAAGTAGGCCAAGGGAAGAGCAACCACCGCGGCAACGAGGGCGGAGATTAATAGGTCGGGCAATCTGCGATAGAATTTTTGGCGGTCAAGAAGAAAAGTTAGGCCTGCCCAGACCAATATTAAGAGAGGAAAGATGCGAAAGGTAACGTAAAAATATTGACCGAAACCTAGTGCCATGCCACCTATTATGTAGCTCGTCCGCCTACCAGTTGTCCAGCCATGAGCAAAAGCAGCAAGCGTAATAACAGCAAATAATCCATCCCAAATATTGTTCAGTCCAATACGGCTGAAATGAATATGATAATGCATGGTAGCGAGAAAAATCGCCGCTATAGCAGCCGTTGCCCGGCTAAATAATGTTCTCGCCAGCCAATAGAGGGCTACGACCGTCAACGATCCAGCAACAACTGACATGAATCTTAAGCCGACAATGGTTTGGCCAAAGATCAGAATGCCTAAACTTTGAACGGCAAAATAAAACGAAGGAAACGAAAACCACCCAACAGTGAACGGGTTGTCAAATTCTCCATTAAGGAAATTCAAGGCCATAAGACCAGCGGATCCTTCGTCTCCAGATAATGTTGTTGGGATCGATTCAAGGGCAATTACGCGCACGATGAAGGCTAGAGCGAATAATCCGACCGAAGCAGCCAGATCGGAACGCTCAATACGCGCCGGCAATCTACTATCGAGTTTATAACTACCGGCTATCGCTCCCGCTGACGCGAGCAACCATGCAACGATGGAAACAGGGAAGTTTCTGGTTAACCATCCATCACCGGCAGCTAAAGCTGCGATAAGGGCAAAAACGGGTGCAAGAATCAGCAGAATCAACTGCCCGTTTGTAATACCGAAATATTGAACCGCTCCTTTAGGCAGCGATACTATGCCGCTTGGCAGCGCTTTGGCTGTTATTAAATATCCAGCCAATCCGAGAACCAGCAATCCGGTAATAATCAGTAATATAACTAGCGCGCGTTGTTGCTCAGTGACCTGATCGAAGATAACGCTCGTCATCAAAACGATTAGCAAGCCACTCAACAAGAGGATTGTTATCGGACTGCGTCGCTCTGGAAAAGTAGGCATTGTATTTTTGCTTCTATCTCGCTAAAGCTAATATTCTAAGGACCGGTGAGTTGCCACTAACGGAGAAATCGCTGACTAATTGTAAACCATTATCAAGCATGCTGGCATATCCATCCTTGCAAAGTTAAATGCCTGCTTGATGGGACGATGATTGATAGGTAACATTAAATCAAAGTCTATCGGTGTCACCTTACCTTATCTCGTTAGAGGCGACTGTCCTGGATATACAAAGAATAAAATAATGAATACTTGAACCCTTATTCATTATATCGTTCACAAGATGGTTGTTTAATTTTTGCGGGCATTACAGGTACACTAACAGCTATGGATAAAACAATTCACCAACTTGTACAAAGCATCCATAACACTCCCGGCCGAGTTATGATTGTCTCCGCAGGGGCCGGCATTCAAGCAATAACCTGGCTATTGGGGGTTGCCGGAGCAAGCCGCACGCTGTTGGAGGCGGTAATACCGTATGATGAATCATCTTTCGATAATTTTTTGGACCAGAAACCAGAGCAATATGTAGCGATCCAGACGGCTGGATATTTGGCTGGTCGAGCAGTGACTCGCGCCCGCCGTATTTGGCGAGGATCTGAACCAGTGATTGGATTAGCCTGTACGGCAACAATTATTACTGATCGACCGAAACTTGGAGATCACCGGGCCCATATTGTTGCCTGGTCACAAGCCAAAATTTCCCGCTATAGTTTATATTTAGACAAGGGTGCCCGCGACCGGCATGGTGAGGAAGATTTGGTTAGTCGGCTGATACTTAACGCTCTTGCAGATGCTTATGGGTTAGACGACAGAATTTCATTTTCCCTTTCTGAACAAGATGAATTAGAAGTTGAAGAAGAGGATCTCGCGGGGGCGGTTAAGGATTTACTGAGTGGGAATTCAGATTATTTTGCCGTGCAGCCTGAAGGAAATAAGGTTGATGAAATAACACCGAAAGCAATTCTATCTGGCTCTTTCAATCCCTTACATCAGGGCCATCTAGCGCTGGCTGGTGTTGCCTCCGAGATTCTGGGCAGCGAAATCGTTTTTGAACTAGCAGCTAATAACGCCGAAAAACCAGCCATAGATCAGGTATTTATTCTTGAAAGATTACTCCAATTTTCCGGCCGATATCCGGTAATTATCAGCAACGCGGCAACTTTTTTAGCCAAGAGTCTGCTGTTTCCTGGAACCACTTTTGTCATTGGTCATGACACGGCCCAACGCATATTAGAACCGCGATTTTATGGCCACAATCGGGATCAAATGTTGGCTGCCTTGCAACAGATCAAGAACCAAGATTGTCACTTCCTAGTTGCCGGAAGGATCGGTGACGATGGAAAATTCCACGATGCGGCCGAATTAGTGGTCCCCGATGGTTACAATCACCTCTTTCGGGCTATTCCTGACGGTCGATTCCGGCTTGATATATCCTCATCTGATATACGAGCAAGAAGTATTTCTAGGTAGAACCTTGTTTTAACGATAATCTGAGCTTCTTCAACTTCCTCCTAGATCCCTAAGATAAACCAGCGTCGTATGAATTGGTATTTATTTCCGAGTTCAACTGTTTTGACCTAATTCTACTGGGGGGAGATAGGCTGAAACTGTGGAAGTTTGTTTCAGTTTCACAATGCTATTAGGGGGATAATATCCTTTTGCCAGGCTCAGGTTTGGGTATACCAGCGTTCGAGGACCAAGCAGACATCCTGGGTTAAGCACTGCATTGCAGCCTGTTTGGACATCATCGCCAAGGATAGCACCCAGCTTAGTTAAACCTGTATCATACTCGGTTCCGTCAATCGTCAATCTGATTGATGGTCGTCTTCCTGAAACGGCATCTTTTTTGCTCACCAAGGTTAAATTGCTTAGCTTGGTACCTGCCCCAAGGTTGACCCGTTGTCCTAAAATACTATCTCCCACATAGTTGAAGTGAGGCGCGGCCGCTTCAGGCATAAATATACTGTGTTTTGCTTCACTAGTGTGTCCCAAAATGCTGCCTGACAACATCACGACATTTTCACGAACGAGCGCTCCATGGCGAATCACGACGCCAGGGCCAATATAGGCCGGGCCCAAGACATAGGCACCCGGTTCAATCCGAGCTCCCGCAGCGATATATACTGGGCGTTGACTTAGATGGGCTCCCGGCATGATTTCGCCCAGGATTTCTCGCCGGTTACCGAGCAACTGATTGATGTTGTCTTCTAAGGAATCAAGTGCCTGCCATATATACTGGCAACCGTCAAATAGTTTAAGTGCTAAGGAATCTGTACTTGCAAAAAAATCCGAATATTCAATCATAAGCTTTCCCGTGCCCTCAAATTATCAAGTATAGATGTCAGTCCCTAATAGCCCATCATCATCGATCATAATTTATATAGCCAATATGGCTTCCTCAATGGCTGGGGTCAAGCGTACAAGAAAATCATGCACAGGTTCTAAAGCCAAGCCAATGATGGCCCAGACAGGAAAAAAATCCCAACGGATATAAGAATTAATAGCGAAGCGCTTACCTGTATAATCCCACGGACACCGACCACTTATTTTCGCAATCAACCAGCCAGTCGTCAGCTCAACCGCCGTAAATCCCAACGACCAAATAAGCGCCCGTATAATCAGAGGAAAATCACGGATGGCATCGTGGACCGGCTCATAAAATACGGCTAACAAGCCATATATTGGAAACATCCATAAGAATGTGGTACCTGTCAATCGCCAATCACGTTTTGGGAGGCTATCTGTAAGCGCTGTGAACACGACCTCCCCACACCAGCCCCCAAGACCATAAAGTATAAATCGAATGAACATACTTCGTTTATACTCCAAGAGGAAAGCAAAAAAAAGGCGTTCTAGCCCGACTCAAGCCGGGCCTTGATAAGATTTGATTAAGATGTGTTGTGCTTGATTTATCTAACGGGGTTCCACCAGAATTTTGATAGCGGTTCGCTCCTGATCGTCTATTATCACCTCAGCAAACTGAGGTATACAGATAAGATGTACATCTTCCTCAGCCAAATACCCTATCGCAATGGCAATGGCTTTTACAGATTGGTTGACCGCTCCCGCTCCTATCGCTTGCACTTCGGCTCGTCCAGCTTCTCGTACGACACCGGCAATTGCACCAGCCACAGATGCAGTACGCGACCGGGCAGATACTTTGATGATGCTCATGTATGCCTCCAGGTGATGTCAGGACTTTGTGCCAGGTCGTCAGGAACATAGATGTTCCCACTGAAAAGCATTCTAGTCCTTTTGCGAGTCGCTTGTCAAGAAACTGAATGAAATTGGCTTTTGCTCGCCCAAACCTACCGATGCAACCTGATGTATCTAATGCTCATATATTTTCGTTGTCCAGACTCACAATTAAGACTTCAGAACCAATTCGTTCTCTGGCTAAGAAAGTCCGTAATACCCCTATATATGGGGGATCGGTTAAAATCATACCTGATATCTGTTCTTTTTTTGTCTAGCTATCTGCAGAATTCACATCACCTTTTTCTTTAAGGTTGAGCTTACCTAAAAAAACAGAACCTTTTAAGACTGTTTACGTCAAGTTTCATTGCGGCCGCGTTGTCCGTCTGATAGAATGAATTCCAGTTGAAAGCGTAGTGTCGTTGCGCAGTAGATAACTGGTTGGCAAGAGGATTGGGAAATTGGTTTTAGTCCGCCAGTTGTAGAAGAGATGCTTAGCATCTGTTCCAAAATATAGGTCCAGAATTCGGCGGCTGCTTGCATCCGCTTGAGAGCTATTATAAGACCTAATTTTGTTGCAAACAGAAAGCGCTTAGAGCTTTGGTTGCAGGTCCATAGATGGGGGGAACTGGAACCGAAGTGAAAAGCCAAGCCCAGGAGCTACGGGCACAGCAACGGCCACTCCATTACAACATGACGACATTTGAATAATGTTTCCTTTAGGAAGCGGCTAAAGTGGGCCGCATAGTTTCGTGTGCCCACGACAAGAAAGAGGATGGGACGTGAGTTGTCATGAATGCTGAACTTGCCTGGAAGGCTACACTTGGGGAACTTGAACTGCAAATGACCAAGGCGACTTTTAACACCTGGTTAAAAGAAGCCCGATTACTCGCTTCTGAAGAGGATGAGTTTGTCATTGGTGTTCCTAACGATTATGCCAAAGATTGGCTGGAAAATCGTTTGAGCGAGACAATTGTGCGTACTTTATCTACCGTCGCCGCCAAGGCGGTTTCAGTACGCTTTATTGTTTGGTCAGATGAAATCATAAATCCAGCGCCTCCTGTCCTTACAGATGGCAGCAAATCCGCCGTAGACAGCCAAGCACTATTGTCCACAGAATATTCGGGCAATGATCCCTTTAATCGGCGTTATACTTTTTCCACATTCGTTGTTGGTCAAAGTAATCGATTAGCTCATGCTGCGGCCTTGTCGGTGGCCGAACAACCAGGATCCACTTACAACCCGTTATTCATATATGGTGGTGTGGGCTTAGGAAAAACGCATCTCCTTCATGCGGTTGGCCATCGTTGCCTGAATATTGATTGCAGCGTTCGTTATGTTTCATCCGAGACATTCACCAACGAACTTATCCAATCTATTCGTAGCCAAAAAATGGCTGAGTTCCGAGAACGCTATCGGACATTGGACGTTCTATTAATTGATGATATCCAGTTCATCGCCGGGAAAGAGAGCACCCAAGAAGAGTTATTCCACACATTCAATGAGCTTCACAGTCGAGGTAAACAAGTTATCCTCTCCAGCGATCGGCCGCCGAAAGCCATGGTTACTCTTGAAGAGAGGCTTCAATCGCGGTTTGAGTGGGGGCTAATGGCTGACATTCAGCTGCCTGACGTTGAAACACGGTTGGCGATTCTGCGAGCAAAAGCCGAGTCAAGTAATGTTGCAGTACCGGACACTGTCCTAAATAAAATTGCTCACCACGTTCGTAAGAACATCCGTGAATTAGAAGGGGCATTGAATAAAGTCATTGCTTATTCTCAATTGACGGGTGATACCATCGACGAACAGTTAGCCAATATGGCCCTAGCAGAATTAATGTACCGACCTGAAGAAGTCACAATCGAACAAGTTATTGATACGGTTTCTAGCTACTATCGGGTGACTATTGAAGCCTTACGCAGCAATAGCCGCAGCCGAACAATTGCCTTCCCTCGGCAAATGGCCATGTACCTGGCCCGAACAGAAACCAGTCTTTCATATCCACAAATTGGCAAAAAACTTGGCAATCGCGATCACACAACGATTTTGTATGGCTATGAAAAGATCTCCGGATTATTGGAGACAGATGCCAATGTTCGGCGTGATAATCTAGAAATAAAGGCAATCCTCTATGATTCAGTTCTCGCTTAGCTAGTTGTTAACCTCTATATTTGGGGTTAGCGTAACAAAATGGCACACAGATAGCCGTCTGGAAAACCCAGGCGGCTTTTTTATTATTTCTGTGGATAACTGTGAGAAAGTTGTGGAGAACTCTGACTTTCAGTGGAAAACTCTTGAACTGTCAAATATTGTCATCTGGAAAATACAACCATATATGGGAGGTTGAGCTTATGAAACCAGATATATATGGTTTTGCGAAATCCCGCCTACAGAGCACTTTGAAGAGTTACCATAAGGTTTTGGGACGATTCAGAGATTAATCCACAGAAAGGTGCTTCGAGGATACAGTCAGAAGGGTAAGATATGGGATTGGTGCGACAACTTATCTGTATGTAGGGGCAAATGGCTACTTATGCACATACTAACAAGGCCTACTACGACTACGATTATATATATTAATTAATAATGATTTATTGAATAACATAGGGAATAACTTTTAGACAGCCAATAACCATCTTATTCGACTGGTCAATTTCTCAAAAAGCGCTAGTTTTCGCTATACGTGTCACTGAGCGACAGGTGCTCTCAGACCCAAATATAGCAGGCAGCTTATGTTTAAGTCAGTCTCTCGCATTATCATGGCCCATGGGATGATTCTTATAGGTATAATGGGGACATGAGTTTAGAAAGCGTCCTATCTGGATTGCGCGTTAATAGAGATTTCATGAGTCAAGTTTCAGCTTGGCAGCATTTTTCGCCTCGACCTGCTCGATCTTTACCTTTGAATGATGAGATTGGGGCACCACTACGCCAGGCTCTGAAGCAGCGAGGAATTACTGAGCTCTACTCCCATCAACAGCTGGCTGTCGATGCTGCGTTTCGTGGAGAGAATGTAGTGGTTTCAACGGCCACAGCATCCGGCAAGTCATTATGTTATACAATTCCCGTTCTAAAAAGCCTTTCAGAATATCCTGCATCGCGGGCCTTATATCTGTTTCCAACCAAGGCACTAGCTCAAGATCAACTAAAAGAAACTGCCCATATCATTTCACTAGGCCGCCTGCCGGTTGAAATCCAGGCCTACGACGGGGATACGCCACAAAGCAAACGCCGAACGATTCGCCAGTCAGCTGGCATCTTGATTACCAATCCGGATATGCTGCACGCGGGCATCCTGCCTCAGCATACCTCATGGCGGAACCTTTTTAGCAATTTGCGGTTCGTTGTGATAGATGAGATCCATGCCTATCGTGGGGTTTTTGGCAGTAATGTCGCCAATGTCATTCGGCGCCTAAAAAGAATATGTGGCTTCTATGGAAGTGAGCCCCAGTTTATATGCTGTTCGGCCACTATCGCCAATCCAAAAGAACATGCCGAACGATTGGTAGAAGCTCCCTTTGTATTGATAGGTGAGGAACATAACGGAGCCCCTGTTGGGGAGAAACATTTCATCCTCTATAACCCGCCTATTATCGACGAGGACTTGGGTTTGCGCCGAAGTACGATCTTATCCGCTAATGATGCGGCTGCATCTTTTCTTTCTGAAGATGTTCAAACAATTGTTTTTGCCCGGGCAAGACAATCGGTTGAGATACTATTAACTTACTTACGAGACGAAATGGAAAGCCAAGGTAACTCTTCAGAAGCGATAGTAGGATATCGAGGAGGCTATCTTCCTCTGGAAAGGAGGGCTATTGAAAAAGGATTACGGGAAGGCCATATTCGGGGTGTTGTAGCGACAAATGCGCTTGAGCTTGGCATCGATATTGGCCAGCTTTCGGCCGCCGTATTAACTGGTTATCCAGGTTCGATTGCTTCCACCTGGCAGCAGGCTGGTCGTGCCGGCCGGAGGAGCGAGCGATCTGCAGTCATTCTGGTTGCCGGTGGTAGCCCACTCGACCAATACATTTGCCAACACCCTCGCTACTTGTTCGGCCGCTCACCTGAAAATGCGCTTTGTAATCCGGATAACCTGCGGATCTTGTTGCGACACCTAGTTTGTGCGGCCTATGAATTACCCTTTCAGCGGGGAGAGCATTTTGCTGGCTTTGGAAAAGTTGACGAACTGCTGGCCTCACTGGTTGATGAAGGAAATGTATACCAAACAGCAAATCAGTATCATTGGATAGGTGAAGGACTTCCGGCGCACACATTCTCGCTCCGAACCAGTGGCGATGATGTCGTTGTGATTCAGGATGTTTCAGGCTCACGGGTAGTGGCAATTGGTCAAATCGATCTTGAGAGCGTGCCTTTGCTGACATATGAAGGGGCTATTTATATGCACCAGGCTCGCACCTATGTCGTTGAGAGACTTGACCTCGATAACCGTCTGGCCGAAGTTATTCCTGTAGAAGTAGATTACTATACGCGTAGCAGCGTAGGTAGCACCATCCGCAATTTGGCTCCCATACAGGAATCAGAGCGAGATGATTTGCTACGAGCCTATGGGGAAGTAATTGTTGTCACTAAGGCTACTGGATTTCGCAAAATCAAACGATACACACATGAAACCTTGGGATTTGGAGAAATATCGTTGCCTGAAACGGAGTTAGATACTGATGGTTATTGGCTGATTTTTGGCGAGACATTAACTGAAAAACTGGTGACCGCCGGCATCTTGGTTTTGCCCAATAACTATGGTCCGAACTGGCAAGAACAACGAAAACAAGTTTTGGCTCGAGACGGATATCAGTGCCGTACTTGTGGCAGTGAAGCCCGTCCAGGAAACGGTCTTCATGTGCATCACCTAAGGCCATTCCGTGAATATGGCTACGTCCCCGGACAGAATGAGGCCTATATTCAAGCCAACGACCTGGAGAACTTAATAACCTTATGCCCAAGTTGCCATCGCCGGGCAGAGGCTGGACAACAGGCACGTTCGGCTCTCGGTGGTTTGGCCTATGTATTAGGAAATTTGGCTCCATTATTCCTTATGTGCGATTCCCGGGATATACAGGTAAGCGCGGAAAGCCGGAATCCCTTAACTCAAGCGCCAACCATTGTAATCTATGAGCGGATTTCCGCCGGAGTCGGTTTCAGCAAACGACTTTATGAAATACATTATCAGCTTCTAGCCTCGGCTAGTGAGTTAATACGCGATTGCCGTTGTCGCGATGGCTGCCCAGCTTGTGTTGGCCCCCCCGGAGAAATCGGTCCAGATACAAAGCAAGTAACCCAGAAACTACTAACCTTCCTGCGTTCTGAGACAAAGAGAACAGTCAGCAAGTGAATGATAATCGGCGTTAGGAAGATCTGGTTGGACAGGAAGCTCGCGCAGAGGATATTGAATTGAACTCATCTATTCCCTTCGAGGATTTCGGAGGTCGTGGATCAATTCTTCATTTTGCCCATGCCAATGCTTATCCTCCGGCAACTTATGGCCAGTTGCTCACTGGATTGACTGATCAATTTACCGTTTTGGCCATGCATCACCGCCCTCTATGGCCCGGTAGCCAGCCAAAAGAGATGAATGATTGGTTGGATCTCGCTTCTGATATGATCGATTTCCTTGACCAACGAGCGCAAAGACAAGTAATTGGAGTTGGTCATTCTCTTGGGGCTATAACAACGATGATGGCTGCCCATGCGCGACCTGACCTGTTTAGGGCGCTTGTTTTAGTAGAACCGGTCTTCCTTCTACCAGCTGTCTTGGACTATTTTCGGCAACAACCTGATTCAGGTCAGCCATACGAAACACCCCTTGTTGATATCGCCTTACGGAGGCGAAATAAGTGGGCTAGTTATCAAGAAGCCTTCGAACACTTTCGTCCTAAACCTGTATTTGCTCGCTGGTCCGATCATGCGCTGTGGGATTATGTAAAGCATGGGATAAAGCGAGTGTCATCAACAGAGTTCAAACTGTGGTTCAGTCCGGAATGGGAGGCTCGCATTTATTCGCTTCCCCCCACCACTGTCTGGGAGATCATTTCGGAAATAACTCATCCCTTGCTGATCATGCGTGGTATGGAAACGAATACTTTGGTGACTAAGGCCTGGCGATTATTGCAGCACGTTCAATCACAGTCCTCGTTTGTTGAGATACCCGAAAGTGGTCACCTGGTGCCAATGGAAAGACCTAAAGCAATCGTAAGAGAAGTTGCGAGTTTTGCGGGGAATCTAGGGAAAGCTAGGTAATATTATTGACCAAGCCGTAGCAAACTGAGGAATCTACGTGGATTCTGGAGGTTGCCAGAAACGGCATTGCAGCAACTTACCCAATGTAGGTAATCCGTCCATAGGTGTTAGTTTCTTGCCTTCTTCGCGGTGTTCATAGCGGATGGGAGCTTCCAGAATCTGAATATTCGAGCGTAATAATTTTGCGGTAATTTCCGCCTCGATTTCAAAACGATGACTTTGCAGTTCTAATGACTGAAACAATTCGCGATTGATCAATTTGTAGCAAGTTTCCATGTCATTTAGACGGCTACCATAGAGTAGATTAGTAGCTAGGGTCATAGCTTGATTTCCCCAGCGCATTAGGGAAGAGCGGCCGCTGAGATCTCGAACACCATATACTGCCTGGGCATTGTTTTCCTCGTATTTGCGGATCAATTGTAGGTAGTCTTCAGGAAAATATTCGAGGTCAGCGTCTTGAATGATAACCGCATCGCCTGTCGCTTTGGCAAGAGCGGTACGAATAGCTGTGCCTTTCCCTTGATTGGTAGTATGGGTTAACAGCTTGATCTGATCACCAATAGCCTGATTAAGTTGTTGTTTAGTAGCCTCATCTGAACCATCGTCGACGACAAGGATCTCTTTTTCGATTGGTATCGCTTCTACCCGGGACAATAAGATTGCGAGTGTGGAGGCTTCATTGTAGATGGGAATGATAACGGTAATCTTCATATATATCTCTAGTATTCAGCTTGAAGAATTATAGAACAAAGTCACTTGTAGGCGAAATGATGATCAGGTAGGAATACTAGCCTCCCACGTTTGAGAGACAATGTCCAAAAATGCGCGCTCCAGATGCGATAGTTTGCGGCTGGAGCGCGTCATGACGGCGATGTCCCAGGCGAAGGCAAAATCACGGATATGTACTTCGACCAATCCCGAAGGAGCAATTAGACGTCGGGGCATAAAGGTGATGGTATTGGGCTGGCGAGCCATGGGCAACGCTCCTGCAAGAGGCAGGCGTACTAAAGGACCCGGGTCAGGACTGAGCTGGCGTAAACTTTCAAGATAAGCTTGGAATTCTTGTCCCCAATGAATAAGCAACACTCGATTGGTCCATATCTGGGAGACAGAAACTGAGCTTAATAAGGTAAGTGGGTGGTCAGGTGATGCCCCAGCGGTCATCTCGTCGTGTAATCTTAGAAGCACCCTCGTCTGTTGAGAGAATTTGGGAAAAGCGGCGGCAACGGCCAGATTGATAAGGCCATCGTTCAGCTGCCTGACAACAAAGTCGGAGTTTCCTGTCTCGATTAACAACTCTGCCTGGGGAAACTTCATGCTAAAGTGATCGATAACTTCAGGTAACAGATAAGTAGCAACCGAAAATGGACATCCAATTTTTAACACAGAAGTTGTCGCCAACTGATGTGAATGTACCAATTCTTGGCCTGCCGCAAGAATGTCCAGGGCTCTTTTGGCGTAGGCAACAAAGGCTTCGCCTTGAGGCGTTAATTCAACCGGCCTGGTGGTACGATCAATTAGCTTGGTGTCAAGACTTCTCTCCAAACGCCGTATCCGGGCACTTAGCGAAGGTTGGCTAATATTAAGCTGCTCCGCTGCTCGAGTGAAGCTGCCTGCTTTGGCCACTGTAATTAAGGCTTCTATTTGTCTTAGTTCCATCAAATATTCAATTCATTGTTCACAATATGGTTGCAAAGAAGTTTTGGCATTCTGTTGTCATCGTCTCTATAAGTCGTAATTTGTCAGCATACCTGGATCATATTATAGTCAAAATCTATAATAGGCATAGATATTATTGTCTTGTATCGCGGTTGCATTCGTGTTATGGTAATAAAAGATTCTATTCGACGTTGAATCTAGGCAATCAAATGAGGTAAGTTATGGCCAAATCGGTCCTTTACGTCGAGGATAATTTCAACAACGCTTTATTGGTAAAACGAATCGTACAGGCAGAGGGACATGTCTTTTTGAATGCGATTGACGGAGAAGAAGGCTGGCAACTCGCTTTGGACCAAATGCCGGACCTCATTTTTGTCGATCTGCGACTACCTGGAACAATAGATGGCTTTTCGTTGATGAGACGATTAAAAGCCGAGTCAACGTTAAGGAATATACCGGCCATTGTCTTAACTGCCTTTGGCCGAGGTACGGTGGAAAATCAAGCCCGTGAAGCTGGTTGCGATGGATTCCTTCATAAGCCGGCCGATATTCGCCAGATAAGGGCCGTGATCCGAGCACATCTTGGTACAGTCGCCAGACACACCCAAGTTGCTTCGGCCAAGACCTATCGATCATTGAACATCCCCAGCAATCTCTGATATTAATCAAAAGCAAAACGTTAAATGAATTATCTGACCCATCTTGAATGTTCTCATTGCGGTCGCGAATATGATGCGGAACAGCTTATTCGCATATGTTATGATTGCCATAACCCATTACTCGTACGTTACGATTTGAAGTCTGCTGCTTCACATCTTGACCGTGATGAAGTAGCTTCACGTCCCCCTGGAATGTGGCGTTTCCACGAATTGTTGCCGGTAAGAGATTCGAAATATCGGATCACTTAGGCGAAGGGGGCAAGCCTATTCTGAAGCTGGAACGGCTGGGCCGGCAATTAGGATTAAACCAGTTGTTTCTTAAAGACGAAGGACAAAATCCAACTGGAAGTTTTAAAGCCCTCGGATTAGCGGCAGCTATCAGCCGAGCCCTGGAGTTGGGTGCTACCGAGTTTGTCATACCTACGGCCGGTAACGCTGGCGGAGCCCTGGCGGCTTATGCTGCTCGAGCTGGTGTTATAGCTCATGTGTTTATGCCCCAGGATGCACCGTTAATTAACATTTTGGAAGTACAGATGACTGGTGCAGATCTGCATCTAGTCAACGGACTTATTAATGATGCAGGCCGGGAGGCGGCCAAGGCTGCTTCCGAATTCGGATGGTTTGATGTCTCGACTTTGAAAGAGCCTTACCGTCTGGAAGGCAAAAAGATCATGGGTTATGAATTGGCCATGGCTTTTGATTGGCAGTTACCGGATGTCATTTTCTACCCTACAGGTGGCGGAACGGGATTGATCGGTATGTGGAAGGCGTTTGATGAAATGGAAGCCCTTGGCTGGATTGGTGCTAAACGCCCTCGGATGGTTGTGGTGCAAGCGGAAGGGTGTGCGCCAATCGTAAAGGCCTTTCATGAAGGGCAGGAGGTGGCTGAGCCGTGGGAGGATGCTGCGACGATAGCTGGCGGACTACGGGTGCCTGTAGCAATTGGTAGCAGGCTGATGCTGCGAGCCTTACGAGAAAGTGATGGTACAGCGGTGGCTCTTTCCGACAACCATATTCGCGAAGCTCAATCGCTTCTCTCGTCCAGCGAGGGAATATTCCCTTGTTTGGAAGGCGCAGCGACAATAGGAGCCCTCATTCCTCTAATCGAGCAAGGTTGGTTAGATTCAGATGAACGGATACTGGTTTTTAACACGGGTACAGGATTAAAGCACCGGCTGATGCTCACCTGACATCAGCGAACGAAGAATATCCGACTAGGCGGGTGTAGCTCTCTCCTTCTGTCAAATTGTTTACTTTAGTCACTGCAATATTGAGCCGAGTTTGGTTGAATTTGGGAACGCTCTGAATCGGTTAACACCCTCTTTCTGCAATACACCCCTCTTATTCTTTCATCTGGGATAATATTAATTATCGAGCAATACGATATCGTTTATTTGGAACACCTTGTTCCTGAAACGATAGATTGCTGAGGGCGTCTAAAAGTACATCGATTCTTCATGAAAGTTAAGGAGCAAGCAATGGGTGATCTGATTCGAGTTGAGCAGCAAAACGAGGTCGTGACAATCACCCTCAATAGACCAGAAAAACGAAACGCTATTAATTTAGCGATGTTAGATGAGCTCGATCAGTCTATTAGCGATATTAGTCGAATTGATGGAGTTCGTGTACTGATAGTTCGCGGTGAGGGAGAGGTCTTTTCTTCTGGCTTAGACTTGGCAGCCTTCTTGGAGTTGCCGCAGCGTTATGGCCAAGCATGGAAGAAAAGGATGCGAACGATCACCCATGATCTTCAGAGCATACTGAACCGGTTCGAACGGCTGGAAATACCGACCGTCGCCCTGTTGCAGGGTTATTGCCTGGGTCTAGCCACAGAACTAGCCCTAGCATGCGATATTCGAATTGCTTCGGAGGAGTGCAAGATAGGGTTACCAGAAAGTCGTCTTGGAATTATTCCTGATGTGGGGGGAACAACGCGCCTGACGCGCCTAGTTGGGCCAGCCAGAGCCAAGGAACTGATATTTACGGGGCGACAAATACGGGCGGAAACAGCCGCTCGCTGGGGGATGGTAAATTATGTCGTTCCCGAATCGGAGTTGCTGACCAAGGCAGAAGAGCTTACGATGGAAATCTGCCAGGCTGCTCCGCTGGCTATTGGCCTCGCCAAGCGAGTCATTGATGGATTGACCGATCTTGAGAGGGGACTCATGCTTGAGAGTTGGGCTCAGAGTCAATTACTGGATACCGATGATTTTACTGAAGCCGTAGAAGCCTATATGATGAAACGGCCACCTAAATTTAAAGGCCAATGAGATATATTACCGTAATCTTTAATGGGATAGGCTGCTGATTATGAAGGTTTTCCACTGGTTTCCAGATTAGTAATCCTTACCCTGATAACGATCCAGCTCGCTGCCAGACTACAAAGAAAAGACAAGGCCAGGAAGGTGAATTGGATTGCCGATGAAGGAGATGAACTGGCAGCGTTTCCAGGATGAAGTACCAGTGTGGTACTGGAAATAGACCAAATTACGAAGCATGCTAACAGAAAACTCAGAACCCCTTTAGGTCTATGCGAAACCGGCCAACCATTGATAAGTTGAACAATCAAACCAACAGCGAGGATTTGAAGGGCGCTATTAGTTCGAGGTTCCTGCCAAAAAATTGCTCCCCAGTTAATAGCTGCTGCCGCAACGCTCATTACAAGGCCAACAAAAAAAGACGCCAAGGCCAACCAGGCGATACTATGGGACCATTCTTGAAAGGAAGGCTTGTCGAGAATGATTGCTAGTAAGCTGATCAATCCGGCTATAACCAGGCCAAGCATCCCTGTCCAGGTGAAGGCCACGTGCACATAAACCGATCGTATACCCGTCCCAAGTGTTTGCTCGTCCGGAGCGCGCCAAACCAATAGCAAGCCTAGCAAAACAATTCCACCTAAGACCGTCCAGAAATACTTGCGATTCTTGACCAGACTCAAGAGGAACTTCCTACTTCTTGGTTTGGGTCGCCAATCGTATTGTGAACGATCTGGCTGACGATGGAGCGAATACTTTTTATTTCAGAATCCAATTGACGAATGGGGGGAAGCGCCTGGGGACCAGTAGAAGTCAGGATTTTTTGCTTGGTATCAATGGCAGTACCGTTTGTATTCAAACGCATCGTGGGCGCATGATTGCTACCGGCATGGCAGACACCACAGACATCACAGAATTGACCAGCCTCTCCGGGATGACTGAGTCCCATTGCCTCGCGCTGTTTTAGGAGCTTCTTGACCTCTTCTGGCCTCAGTGGATTACGAACGCCGAGCTGAGCGAGCATAAAGGCGATTCGGGCATTCTGCTCTACGGTTTCTAAGCGCATAAAGGCTTGCATCGGATTCTCGCCGACAGTTAGCGAACCATGTCGCTGTAATACGATTGCATCATGTCCTCGTATTAACTCCCGAATGGCGGCAATGTTTTCTCTACTGGAAGGTGTCGCGTACTTGGACGTTGGAATCAAACCAAGAAAGACGATAACTTCAGGTAGTAAACAGGTAGATAAAGAGACGCCGGCGATAGTCAAGGCTATGGTTATCGGGGGGTGAGCGTGAACGACCGCCTTAATATCAGATCGTTGTTGGTACGCCTCAAGGTGCATTGGAACTTCAGTCGTTGGCTTTAGGTCCTTGTTGGCAAAGGTAGTAGTTCCTTGCTTCTGCCCTGTATCGTCTATGATAAGAAGTTGCTCGGTTGTCAAAAAACCCTTGTGGAGTCCAGAAGGTGTGATGAGATAACGATTGTCACCTAGTCTGGCTGAGATATTACCATCGCTGGCACTGATGAATCCCTTCTCATACATTAAATGACCAACACGCACTATTTCCTGGCGAAGTTGGTGTTCATTCCGTCGATTCACGCTCTACCTTTGGGCTCTTCGTAAAAACCGGACAACATGATAGGTTAAGTTACTATCGAGGTCTTGGATCATTCTTTAGCCTGATATTCTTTTACCGTGGCAACCAATTGTTTCGGCCGTCCATTATACTTTTCAAAATCAATCTCTCTGCGAGCTATTTTTGTCAGAATCTCACTCAAGGCTAAATTAACAGGAGTGTTGATATCAAGCGTTTTACCAACATCTGCGACGGCGCCATTGTGGTAAGTCACTTCATTTTGTTCGCGACCAGACATGAGATCGATATGAAAGGAAGGCATCTTGTTTCCCCTACCCGAGCTGATGATACTGGTAAGGATTGGTTTAACCAGCGATTTGGGTAGCCTCTTTACTCCCAATGATAGTCTAGTGGCTGGGGCGCCAGGTAAGTCGACCACTTTCAACTTCTTAGCCTTCATAACCGCCAACGTTTCTTTTAACATGCTCATTTCAATCTCAAAAGTTGGCCTGTAGCCGTAAATCAATTTCGGATGGCGGTTCAAAATAGCCGAGCTCGCATTACCAATCATATTGAGTAATGCTTTGGACCACTTCATCGCTCGGTAATCTTTGAGGCCGACCGTTTCAATGCCGGCATCGGAGAATAACTCAATCCAACTAGAGATATCAGCTTCGGTCTCTATGGGTGCTAGAGCCAGACCCCGGCCAGATTTTTCGACCACAATCGTATTCGTAGTCTCATGGCTCAACGGTGTTGTTAACGATCCGGCAATCACATTATCGGCACCAAATTCGTTTACAAATAGATCTTCGATCCCAATACCATTCTGCAAAGTCATGACACGCGGCGGAGAGGGACAAAAGGCGACCATTTCATAAAGAGCTGCCTGAGCATCATATGCTTTGACAGTCACCAATATCAGATCGTATTGGGGATTAAGCTCATAAGCCAGCCGTAATGTCGGCACAATTTCCGGCTGGGTCGTTAATTGTAGATCCTTGCCAATAATTGTTAAACCATTTCTTTTCACTGCTTCGGCCGTAGAGCGTCTGCTTATCAGAGTCACATTGTGACCGCGATAAGCGAGTCGAGCACCAAGGTACCCTCCTACCGCACCAGCGCCAAAGACAAGAATTTCCATACTCGCGTTCTCCTATAGCCGCAATGGCTATCTTTAGCCGACTACTGCAGACAACAAACTAACTGTTAAGAATAATACGCAAAGGGCGCCTGCTCGTCCAATTGCCTGTAAAAATGAACGAAACAAGCGGCAGAAAACTTTGCCTCGCACTGATGAGCCGAATAACCATGCTGGAGTTAGATTAAGAATCATGTTTCTAAAAATGCAGCAGAAATTTAGGCCAGTCAAGCGTGTAAAAAAGTGCGAGATATTTTCATGATTCGACTTTCGTTAATTGGGAAGCTGGCTACCTATGAAATCTGATCGACCACGCAGAAATTCGCTGATGGATGTGCGGCGTTTTCCTGCAACCTGTACGTCACTTAATTGCACACCCCCAGTTTCAGTTAGCACGGCCGCACCACCCTGATAATCAACTACTTCGCCCGTTTTTCCAATAGGCAAATACTCCCCCCCTATTGCCGCTACTGGCCAGACTTTTAATAGTTGGCCACACCAATAGGTGAAAGCGCTGGGCCAAGGGGTCATTGCCCGAATATGCCGTTCAATTTGTCCACTGGTGTCAGCCCAATCGATTTGCCCGTCTTGTTTATTGATCATCGGCGCGTAGGTAGCTGACGAATTGTCTTGGGCTATCGGTTTCAAGTTACCAGATAGGATATCGGGCAAGTACCGTGCCAAGGATTCTGCCCCAAGATTTGCTAGCCGATCATGTAATGTTTCGGCCGTATCATTTGAGTAGATCGTTATTGCCTCTTGATTATAAACCGGACCAGTGTCTAATCCTTCGTCCATTTTCATTAAGCTGATCCCGGTTTTAGTATCACCACCAAGTATTGCGTGTTGGATCGGTGACGCACCACGCCAGCGTGGTAGCAAAGAGGCATGCACATTCAAACTGCCGCTTGCTGGGAGTTCTAAGATATGCGGACGAAGAATCTGACCAAATGCTGCTACGACGATCAGATCTGGTGCCCAGTCAATCAATGGCGCAGCTGATTCGGTACTACGTAAAGACTTGGGTTGGTAAACGGGGATTCCAGCTTTCTGAGCAGCCACCTTAACCGGTGAAGGTTTTTGTTTGCGACCACGGCCGACTCCCCTATCTGGTTGGGTAACGACACCAACAACTTCCTGGCTGACGATCAATTTTTCCAAACTTGGCACCGCAAAATCCGGTGTGCCCATGAACACGATTCTGGCCATTCTGGCATTCTAGCATGTGAAATAATTGTGGGCCAAATGATGAGCCTATCGTGAGAGGAGATGCTGAAGGATTCCAATCATTTCGCTCCCAGATTGTCGACTACACGATATCATCTGGTAATGAGGCTGACTGCTTGGTTTGGGTTACCTGAGGAGGCAGTCCAGGTTTTGCGGGAGAGGGGTGTTTTCAGAAAGAATATGGGTAGCGGTGCCAAGTTCTCGCTACCATCGAGCGTCTCCAAGCTATTGGCAGAACACGAGCACAGTAAAGCTATGGCGATAAAAGACAGAGTTTATTAATCACGACAAGGAAGCAGGAAGCTCAACGCCAGTTAAAGAATCCTTATTATTTGTGTGAGCATGAACAAACTCATAAATAGACGACCAAACATCGCTATGAGTCGGATCGAACGGGCGCATTAACTCATGCCCGGCCCCAGCGATAACATTTAATTGTTTGTCATCTGCCGGCAGAATATTGAATAATGTCTTCGTGTTCTTTAGGCTTACAGCAACATCAGAATCGCCTTGGTATATCACAACCGGTAAATCAATAGTTGGCCATAATTTTCGGCCTATGTCTAAGACTTTGCGCATCTCGTCAATGCCAGATGTCGGCACCTTCGTAAGTTCTGGCAACATTGCCTGTACATTGGGATCTTCTAGATCGATCTCAGGATCGAAATCTAACACACGTTCTTTGACCAGGGGATGCAAACGCTTCAACCATAAGGGATAAAACCAAGGCATTACATATCGCAACACTCTCAGGGATAAAAGCTTCTTATCAGGTAAATCATATGCCGGAGCCAATAGGATCAAACCACGAATATTGACATCGCGATGGCGGCTGACCAGGTAAGCGTCTAATACTGGACCCATGGAATGACCCATAAGAAAAATTTCATCGCAGTGTTGATTTATGAAGGTGAAAGCTTCTTCGGCTTCGTCTAACCAGGCCTGATGGGGGACTTTGTATAGCTTGTTAGGTAAATTTCCATGGCCCGGAAGCAATGGACAGTGGACTGTGACCCCCTGCTGGGCTAGATATTGAGCCAAGGGACGTGAGCTGCTAGGCGCCCCCATGAATCCGTGCAACATCAAGCAACCAATCGACCCCGCCTGAAATGTATAAGCTTGGCGTTCTGGCTTCACCGAATACTCTGGTTGAAATGGCATCTATATTAACCTCAAAAGTCATTCACAATAGAACAAAATGGGCAGGCAGCTTTTACCGACCAAAGCTGTCAGTATACTGCGCACGGAAAGGCGGTGCCAATAAATATCATTGGTATCTTATGCGCTCGAACGAGGATCGCAGGTGCCTGCGACAATGAGATTTGGCGGTCTTCAAAACAGTTAAATGGCCTGTGTTCGGTGTTCAAAGCGTTCTGGCTAAATCAGCAATCAAAGAATCGGAGGCTTGTGGTAAAATTCTAGGTCATGCCTATTCGTGTCCTATCAGAACAGTTGGCCTCACAGATTGCTGCCGGAGAGGTGGTCGAGCGGCCTGCTTCGGTAGTGAAGGAACTAATTGAAAACGCTATTGATGCTGGAGCCTCCACCGTCACAATCGAAATCCGGGCAGGTGGGCGGCAACTAATTCAAGTCGCTGATAATGGCAGCGGCATATTGGCCAGCGATATTGAGACAGCCTTCATGCGCCACGCGACCTCCAAATTGCACTCATCGGATGATTTGCAGTCCATTCATACCTTGGGATTTAGAGGTGAGGCCTTGGCAGCAATCGCCGCTGTCAGCCAGTTGACAGTGGTTAGTAAGGCCAAGGATGAGAAATCAGGTATTCGTCTGTCCCTGGCAGGCGGAAAACAAACGAGCCGAGAAACAGTAGGAGCTCCGCAAGGCACCGTGATTGCAGTGACCAACCTATTTTACAATGTGCCTGCTCGGCTAAAGTTCTTGAAATCCGAATCTAGCGAAAAACGCCTGATCGACGAATATATTTCTCGTTATGCTTTGGCCTACCCCGAGATTCGATTTCGATTAACACATAATAATCGAATTACCTTTCAGAGTAGTGGTAATAACGATTTACAAGAGGTATTAGCAGTGATTTATGGGCCAGAAACGGCCAAAAGATTACTAGTCATCGACTCGCTGCCTGAGGCAAACCAGCGTCCAGAGCAAGATGAAACGCAGAACCTAGAAGGACCTGATCTGGTAGAAGCGAAGGCCTTGGTCAAAGACAATATTAAGGTTAGCGGTTTTGTCAGTCCCCCTGATCTTGATTGGGGAAATCGGAAACACATTATCTTATTCGTGAACGGCCGTTGGATAAAAGATCAACAACTTAGTTATGCGGTTGTTCAGGCCTACCACACGCTGTTGCCAGTTGGGCGCTTTCCCATGGCGGTGATTTTTATTGATGTCCCGTTGACTAGTGTGGATGTGAATGTGCATCCAGCAAAAACCGAAGTTCGCTTCCGAAAAGTTAATGCGGTATTTGGTGCTCTTCAGCGAGCAGTTAGAGAAACTGTAATGGCTGAAAGCCCTATTCCCCATGCTCATTTTTCGTCACTTCAATCTCCAGCTTGGCCGAGTTCTGCCGGGCAGCAAGTATTCACAAAACGGGATGAAAATCTTGACCAATCTTCGTTAGGCCTTGATTGGTCAGCCGGTCAATCGGGAGACACTGAGATTGGCCAACTCGAACAAGCAAAGCCAGCAGCCAATCTTGGTGGGGGACGATTGCCGGTCATGCGCGTCATTGGCCAAGTGGGAACATCCTATATCATAACTGAGGGTCCGGATGGTATGTTCCTTATCGATCAGCATGCCGCTCATGAACGAATTTTATACGAGCGCTTTATGAAGGACTGGAAAGTAAACAAAGGTCAGCAGGCTGTGGCTTCTCAAGGGCTTGTGAGCGGTGTGGTTGTTCAGCTGTCGCCGTCCCAATCGTCTCTGTTGAACGAGCAAATTGAGTTGCTTGAGCGGATCGGATTCCGGATAGAATCGTTCGGACCGAACGCTTACATGGTGCGCGGCGTTCCAGTTATCCTTACCAAGCTTGATCCGGCCAAAGCCTTGCTGGATGTAGTCGAAGATTTGGAGCGAGGAGAGGCTCCGCTTAAGAGCAAGATTGAAGAACAAATTATTCTGCGTGTCTGTAAATCCGCCGCCATTAAAGCAGGTCAAACATTAGGCCTTCAGGAGATGGAAGCTATGGTGCAGCAATTGGAGTCAACTAACAATCCTCATACCTGCCCTCACGGACGTCCAACGCTTATTCACCTGTCGGTAGCCCAATTGGCCAAGGAATTTGGTCGCACATGACCCAGCGACATCTTCAATCCAACAATTAGCCTGCCATACCATGTCAAGCGATTCCAAAATTCCGGGGGGTTTGGCTCCATCTTTGCTCCTGTTAATAATTTCCCTTACGGCCGTTGCTCTACTGGCTGCAATTCTATATTGGCCTACTTTGCGTCTGCCTCTCATTTATGATGATCTTTTGCATATCCGAATCGTCGGCAACTTAGACTTCGCTACTGTTTGGTTGCCGACCGAGGCCTTTGGATTTTATCGACCGCTCACATTTTTGCCATTGCTGATTATCGATAGCCTATTCGGTCATTATCCTTCCTGGCTTCTTCATGGGTTAAACGTACTTCAACACGCCGTTAATGTACTCCTGCTCGGTGGTTTGTCATGGCGACTGTGGCACCGAATTCATTGGGCTGTGGCATCTGGTCTTTTTCTCGCATTTTTCCCCTTTTCTTATCAGGCTATCACAGTATATGGACACAATGTTCACCCGACGACAGCCGGCATTCTGCTGCTAGCTTTACATGCTTATCTCAGTGCAATACGAGCAACCAGGCGCAAGCCTATCTGGTGGATCCTCACGACCGGGCTTTTTATTCTTGGTTTGATGAGTCACGAATCCGCCATCCTGTTTGGGTTCTTCGCTGCCCTGATTCAATGGAATGATGAGGGGCAATTACCAAAGATTCGGAAACTTGATTCAAGACAATGGCCTAAAGAAATTATCAGCCAACCCTGGTTGTTATTTCTTTTTGCCGGCCTCGTCTATCTGGTTGGATATCAGTTTTTACCCTTGAGCAGAGCGCCACAAGCAGCTTTTGCGGCTAGTTCCTTGTGGTTTAAGTTTCTTTACCTGATTCAGGCCGCCGCTTTTCCACTCTCCTGGTTTGCGAGCTTGCTGCCCCAGTCTGCTGGCTTATCGAATGCCGTTGTGTTGGTGGGTTTTTTGCTGATTATTGGCTTAACCTTTTGGAGTGCTCGCCAACCTAAAAACCGCCTTCCTTTGCTCATGGGCTGGAGCTGGTGGTTTTTGGCTTCCATCGTGATAACGATTCCACTGTCGGCTAGTTATCTGCTTCACGGACCTCGATTATTGTATCTAGGCAGCCTTGGATTGGCCTTCTTGTGGCCTGTATTACTTGAACCGATCTATCAGTTGCCGAAAGCCGGTCGCTTAATCTGGGCAGCGGCTATCCTATTCATCGTACTGGTTAATTGGTTCTATGTACGCGATCGACTAGATTCTTATGCCCAGCTCACGGATCCTGTAACAATTGTGGAGAACACCCTGGTTGATCAGCCCCCAGAAGAAGGGATCTTGCTGGTTAACCTGCCGAGTTGGATCGCTCCTGCACGAAATACCTATCCTATTGGCGTTGAATTTGTGGCTATGATGGGCGATTACTTATTCGTTGAGGAACTATTAAGCGAAAATTTATTAGAAGAGCGACCAGTCCAGGCGATAAGATTTCCCGACCTCTTAGCAAACCAGGCGTATACCTACGGTATACATGAGCAGCCAGTTGGGGAGATTCTCTCTGCTGACTGGGCGCCGGAGGGTAGCCATACCTTTGTCGTTACTTACTCAGAAGAAGGCCCAGTAACTCACTATACTGGACAATTCATTCCACGGGATTCAGGCGGTATCCCTTTAGCAACGCTTGGCCCATACCAAGTCATTTCTAGTGAAGCGGAGGTGTGCGCTGGGAACATTACTTTAACCACGGTTCTGAGTGCTGTTGAGACAGACGAGGGGTCGGCAGAGATCGCTTCGACAACTTCTTTATTTGTTCAAGCGGTGGATAGCAATGGTCGCTTGATTTCCCAAGCAGATGGTCCGCCGATGGATCTCAGAGCTGATTTAATCAAGCTGCTGCCTGAATGGCAGTTGCTAGACCGGCGTGAACTCTCTACAAAAGGCACTGGTGCTGAAGTTGTTCTTCTAGGCGCATACGATTTTGTAACAGGCGAGCGTTATCCTGCTTTTGACGGTGATCTTAATCCTTTACCGGATAAGGCACTTCACATCAGAATTAAGTCGTGCGATAGGCGTCAATAACCGGTTGATAGGTGGTGTTCTGAAGCCAGCCGACGGCGAGAAGATTAGATCTGCCGTTATTCAGGGACTGTTAGATGTCCAACCAGAAGGGCATCGTTTAACTGGCGATCACCAGCAATAGAGAGCGGCAAACGGACACCGTCATCTGAATCATACATACCAATATGAATGGGATAGACACCTGCCGGTATATCTAACGGTAAGGTTAGGGTATAGCTATCATCGATTACTTCGCCAGTAGACCATAATATCGTCGGGTAATGCCCCATCAAAGGTTGATTATCACCCTGGACGAGAGGAGGCTCCAAAGGATCGCCTAGGTGTACAAAGGTAGTGAAATCGTTTTCTGGTGCCGTTGCAACTTGCCAGCGAACCCTGATATTTACAGTATCTCCGGGAGCGGCAGCTGTTCGATCCAAGTTAGTTGAAACCAGTTCAATACCGTTCAACTGGGCTAATACTTTATCAGTAAGCGCCGGCCAATCATCTGGGGCGATCTTTACTGTCCCGATATCCGAAGATTGGCTTTCACCGGCGATCTTGACATTGAGGCGTAATTGAACCGGCATAGATATGTGTTCCTCGGTCCGAACCGCCACTTGATCGGCTACAATAGCACCTGCTGGCCATAAATTGGCTGGAAACAGCCCGCCACCATGGAAACTTTGCAGCTTGCCTGCCAATTCATCATTTTGGCCAAAGAGCTCTAATACAAATTGAGGGGAGTTGGATTGGCTTTCACTTTCATCAACGGCGTTGTTACGCCAATATAGAGTGGCCCAAATTGGGTCTCCAGGTTGCGCTTCTTTAGTTTCCACCTGCGCAGCCAACAACTGAAGACCTTGACCCAGATCCACCTCCAATGGTGCCGCATCGGCCGGGATTTCGGCCGGGGTTATGATTGGTGGTCGAGCATAGGCATTCGGAATAACAACGAACAGGCAATAGATGCTTGTGATTAAGGCCAATGTTGGAGCCAGAATATAAATTCCAGACCAACGATACCTGCTCAATCCGTAACTAAATCCCAATGCTAGAGGAACAAGAGCAGGATATAACAAACGCCCCTGAGCGGCCGGTGTCCGGAACAAGAAGTTGATTAATCCGGCAATTACCATGAAAATCCAAAGAGCAAGTAGAGCAGGGAGTAGTCCAGGCCAATTCTGTAATTTCGATAGGCTAAAATTTCTGGTTAGAGAACGTAGGTCGGCCGACGTCGCCTTTCTCCGACGAGCATATGATCGAACGAATTCGATAAGGACCCCAATGATAGCTGCCAGGACCAGAGCATTCCAGATGGCGTAAACCCATTGCGGCGCTCGAATATTAAACCAACCAAAAACTGCGAAGAGGGAGGTCCATATGGCCGGCCACTCCTTAAGAACTTGGGACAATGTATAATTTCGATCTCCACCGGCGAAATCGATGAATACGCTAGTAGCCGTGATGTCGTGATAGAGTTGCCAGTTACGCCAAAGCAGCCAACTGCTTAGAAGCAAAGCGATAGACGCGACCACTGCTAGCCGTAACCACGATTTGAGTAACTGCTTTCGATCTCCTTCCCCATGCTCGCGCCAGGCAACCAAGCAAAGAAATCCAATGGCGTACATCAGCAAAATTAATCCGGTCATTTTGCTCAAGATCGCCAATCCAATCGTAAGACCAAGCAGGACAAGGCGGCTAGTGGTAATGCCATTAACCCATAACGATAGCAACTGCCATAGAGCGGCGGCTGCCAAAAAGATGATCAGGGTATCATTGTTGATCGATCCATGAAGGAAGTTGAATTGGGGTAAAAAAGCGACCATTGCCGTTGCCAAGAGCGCTCTTTCAGGGATCTTAGGCCATACTAAACGACCACTGCCGTAGACGCAAAGCAAAGTGCCCAGTCCGAGAAGCGCGGAAAATAAACGGAGTATATGAGCCGCCAGAACAGCCTCCTGCCATGGCCAGGATTCCACTGCGGTATGCACAAAGGCATTAATATTGCTCAGAGCATCGGCGGCCCCAAGTTGGACGCTTGGATTGGGAAACAGAAAATCTTCGGCGCCCGCTGTCTTAATGGGCGCTAGGATCAAGGCAGCGACTAGATAGTAAAGCGGAGGTTGCGCAGCTTCCTGGCGAATCAGATCTCGCGTAAAATCGTCTACTTTAGGTAGTTTTCCGCTTGTCTTGATTAACTGGGCAGTAAAATAGTGGTGGTGTTCATCTGGTGCTTCAAATAATGGATTAACTACCCCGTAGCCAATGGTCAGCAGCAAATAAGTGGTCAGGATAATCAGCAGCCAAAATCTTCTCCTGTGTCGCAGACTGCCTGGGGGATGATTATCGGCTCCTTCACTCACCTTTCGACCTCCACCCGCAGGGGCCATTTGGCGCTATTGTCCTCACTATTCTCTCTAGCTAATCTGGCAAGAGTTAGCGGATCATATAGTCCTACGGCAACTTCATATTCACCCTGCTGTAGGTCGGCCGGTAAGAATAATGTATGTTCATCTATTATGAGATCGCCTTTCCGCCACAGGTAGGTAGGATAATCACCAGCGACGGGAGGTCCATCTCCGCTAGCAACCTGATTATCATTTGAGTCAATAAGGTGCACAAAGACCGTATAATTGTTCAATACGTCTTCCTCGGCTTCCCAGTACAGTGTCACCTTCATTGATCCTCCTGGCAACACCGGTACCGGTGCCATGCTGTAGCCGACCAATCGTACACCTTCAGCGAAGGACACATCTACAGTCTGTTCAGCTTGCGCCGATTCCGCAATGTCGCCTGAAAGTCTGGCCTCGCCAATCAACAGTAGCTCAATCAGCTCACCGTCCGGGCCATAAGCTACCAAGTCTTGCCCGATCTCCGGATCATAAAGGCTTGCTTTTACCTGCAACCGTGATGGAGCGGTGGCATCTCCGTTCACGTAGATGTGATAAACGTCGCGCCAGATTTGACCAGGCTGCCAACGACTGGTTGGGATCATTCCCCAGCCTGGATAACGATTGACAAAACCTACAGATGTGTTCTTCCGACCAAGGAGGTGTAAGGTGCTAAGGTAATCTCGTTCGACCGGCTTGGAAGCCTGCCAGTACAGGATCACCTCGATAGGATCATCACCTGGAGTGACACTTTGCTCAGCTGGAATCTCCACCCCAACAAGACGAATCTCACCCTCTTCAGTCTCGAAAACAATCGGACCAAAGCGGGCTTCCTCAGGAACGAAATCTAGCGGCTCAGGAAAGGCGTACGCCGATTTGATGGTTATCCAAGGTAACAAGGCAGCCACTGCAAAGGCGACACTGGCTAATCCTATTGCCAATCGCCGTCTCCCCACAGGATTTACCCAAACTAACAAGCCAACAGCCCACAACACATTCAACGCCCCCAAAGCGGGGAAAATGAGACGACCTTGAAAGGAAGGTGCAATCAGATTCCAGCGGATCAGTAGCAAAAACAATAGGGCGGCCCAGGCCAGTAGCAGCCATGTGCCACGGTGTGGCGCCAGTGAGCCGTCGGCAGCTCCGCTACTAAGGCTCCTTCTTTTATCTGTGAGGGGTGATGGTTCTTCTATCGCCTTGCTGGTCTCCTCAGACACCGGCCGTTGTCTCAACTGCTGCCATGACCAGCGAACAAAACCAACAGTTCCAATGATGGCCAGTAAGTTATATGCATTATAGATGAGTTCAGGAGCTGCAACATTTACACCGCCAAATAACCCCCAGAAACTGCGGTAGAATGTTCCAAACTCGCTAACCCAGCCACGAAGAGTAATCGGCATCAGACGCATACCCTGGACACTGATGAAGATTTCCAGCGCAGTCGGATCGCCATACAATCCTACGTTTCGAATGAACCAGGGTAAAGAAATGAGGATGGACACCAGCAATACGATGCTCCCACCTAGGAAAAGGAAACGCCAATTGCGGGTGCGCCAGCTCATTATCGCTAAGGCTAACCCGGTCAATCCAAGCAAACCCCCTAGGTTGAGCTTGGTTAAGAGACCGAGACCTAACACAACACCTAGCATCGCATAACGCCACCAGCGACGGTACGGATCTATGTTGTCACGCCAGAGCAACACGAGTAGATATAGGCCAAGATGGCCTAACAAGATGGCTAAGGCATCATTATTCACAGCAGAAGTCACAAAAAGATACATTGGATTAAACGCGGTTAAGGCAGCTGCCAGTAGACCGACCTGCGGACCGAATAGCAGCCCACCAAGATTGGCAGTGACCAGAATGGTTCCAATGCCTATGGCGATGGTCATAAATCGAATAAGATAAATCGCCAATACGGAGCCCTGCCAGGGAAATGATTCACGAGTAGGGGTATGAATTATTAAGTTTTTGTTTGCGATCTGGTTTGGATTTCCAACGTAAACATGTGGATTTATCTGGTGTATCTCGGCTAAATCGTCAGTGTTAATCCACGAGGTGACGGCCGCCATTATTATGTAATAAAGGGGGGGTTGAACGGCTTCCTGCAGCCAGAGACCAGGATCGTCAGGATCGAGGATTGGCAGCGTGCCATTCATTTGTACATGCTGAACTACCGGATAGTGTTTATATTCATCGGATGCCTCCAGCGGTGGTGTCGCGAGTGCGTAAATCACAGCCAGGATAACGTAGCCGAATACGATCAGCATCAAATATCGGCGTTGAGCTTTTGTACGGTGCATCAGTTATTTACTCACCCACTTGCAACGTACGCAACAACAACCGGTCGTCCGGTAATCGTTCGCCATTTACGAATATAGGCATTCTAACCCCTGTAGTAGGCTCATACAGACCAAGCCAAATTCGGTAGGAACCGGGTGTTTCTATTTCGGGAATTGATATTGTATGGATATCAGAAATGACTTCGCCTGTTCGCCAGCTGGTGGTGGGACGGAATCCTGCTGCAGGGATGCTATCGCTTTGAGCAATAATCTGCCCATCTTCGTTGGTTAGATGAACAAAGACCGAATAACTATCGTGAATCGCCTCACTGACCGAACGCCAAATTAAGGTCAAGTCAAGCATCTCGCCAGGTGATATTTCTTCGGTAATCATCTCTTGAGCGCTCAAAAGTTCATAACCATGGAACTCAATCATCGATGGTTGTCCAAAATCCGCTCTTACGGGTGATGAAATCTGAGGTAGATCGGTAGTTAAAGGCCATGGTTCTACCATGAAATTACCAAGCGATATTGACTTTGGACCGAAGGGCCAATTAACCGGAAGGGCCTCGCCTGTATCGGCTAATCTGAGGAAGACGCGCACCTCGTGTGATTCTTCCTTTATCTGCCCAGGCAAGTTAATATTTGCCTGGCCCATCAAAAGTTCGCCAGCTATCCACTGAGATGATGGATAATCATTCCGACTGAGGGGGCCATACGACTCACCTATCACATTTTTGTCCTGATCCAATAATTCTAGGTGAACCTGGTAATCAGCACTTGGCGATCTTAAGGCACACCACCAAAGATTGAGCGAAATCAAGTGACCGGGCCGGTAAGAATCCTGAGGGTTGTCATATCCAAGTAGGGCGATATCGTTGCCAAAACTTGTGGTCTCTTGGATTTCAGCCGGTAAATTGGAAATGCCGTTATCACACCGCGAAGCATTGACATCTACTTCCGTAAGCTTCAAATCTAACCGGTCATCTGCGGTCGGTACTATAGACTCGTCTGCTGTTCGAACTAATCGCATCCACAATTGGTAATGACCTGTCGGTATTCCGGGCGGAATAGTAACTCGGTGATCATAGCGCATAATACTGTTCGCCTGTCCAGATGCTGGCGGGAAACCGCTGGTTATCACTTCGTCCATAGGTCCCCAATTATTCCCTTGGTCATCTATGAGGTGGAGTGAAATTAGGTGCTGTTCGTTTTTGGGATTGGATTGTGACAAATAGAACGTCATCCACCACTCATCACCGGCACGAACCTCAGCCGGAATGTCATAACCATGCAATTGCAGTACACCATCCCATGTAGCGTCAATAGGACTAGCGCCTTGAGGAATTGTGGTAACAACCGGTTCGTTAATATAACCTTTCAAGCCAACACGTAACCACATAGAAGGATATGTTTGTTCGTATATTCTGCTCCAGTTGGCTTCAACCCATTCAGCCAGGACTTCTCTGTCAAAACCAGTTCGAGGTGTCGGTTCGCTAAGGAACCACACGCGTTGGTTTTCTTCGGTAAACGTTTGAATATCTTTAATTGCCGAATCGAATGAGAAGTCACCGAAACGAGGCACAGATACAACAGGCGCGGCGCCTCGATAATAGTAGTCGAAAGTGAAGCTGATAAGTGTATCATGTAGCACAATGATATCATCGGGGCCGGCGTGTTCGGTTAAATATTCAGCAGCACCCCGAATATCATCACGAATTAGGTCAGGAGACGTGAACTGGGCATTTAACCACTGGGCCTGACTAAACAGCAACAACAGGCCAAGGCTGGACCTAGCCAGCGCCAGAACTGGCGGACTGTGGATCTTGTACTTTGGGAATTTAATTGAAATGGGCCAACAAGGCCAGAAGCGATAAAGATTAAGAAGGGGGGTAATCCAATTAGCAAATGGCGGAGGCCATTATATAGTGGGTTGAAAAGCGAGGCAGCCAATAACAAAGCAATTGGAATTATCTGATAACCAATCAATAGTATTGTTGCCTTGGGCTGGTTTTTCCAAGCAAACCAGATCCCAGCAAAGGCAACTAATAGTACTGGCAAAACTCGCCACCAGGGTTGCGTTAAGGTCCAATTCATACCGACGCTGAAGACGCTCGAAGCTTGAATCAATACGTCCGATAGTGGGACGGGAAAGAAATCGATTTGAGTACCAGCCAGAAAGCGATCCATAGCCAATACCAACGCAGGTATCAGAATGATGGCGCTCAGAATAATAGCTATCCAAAGAGAGCGTTGCTTGCGTAAAAGTCTCCATCCTCGCTCTTTGGCGTACAAGGTAATAAGAGCCAACAAGCCAAAGGCAAAGACAAAAAATCCAAAATAATGGGTGTAGATACCTATCAAGCCAGCCACGGCCCAGACAATCAACCAGCGAACTCGTCTATGACCATCCGTGGTCATAAGGAAACGGATCAAGCCATAAACAGATAACAAGTTAAGGGTAAGCAGAAGCGAGTAATTTCGAACAACTTGTGCCTGCCATATGTGGAACGGAGAGATGGCTATTAACAAAGCAGCTATAATGCCGACTCGACGGCCGAAACTGATAGACCCTATACCATACATAAGTGGTATAGCCAGTGTTGCCACAGCCACACCAAGGTAACGTAGAGCAAATACAGATTCACCCGTTAGCACTATCAAAATATGCAAGAGCAAAAAATAGAAGGGAGGGTTGGTATCACGGGTGGCGATGCCATCGACAGTTATGGTATTCGTTATGATTTCAGATAATGGAAGCTGAGCACGGTAAAAGCTCAACCCTTCATCGCTCCACATCGATTGTCCTTCCAAGTCATACAATCGTAGGAAAAAGCCCAGAAGGATTAGAAGGATGAGGAAGCCACGCCAGATATTCGAGCGTGACCTTATTAAAGAAGAAATATCATTAGTCGCTGGCTCCCGACTCACGATTCGACCTCAATGGTGCTGATGAAATGTTCCCTCCCATAGCGTTCACCTGAAACGAGATCGTAGAATCCGACAACCAAATCATAAGATCCGGGCGAAATATTGTCAGGCAATTCAAAGAAACGATTGTCTGAGATCAGCTCACCTATTGGCCACCAGGAGGTTGGGTACCAGCCGTCAACTGGAGGACCATCAGCTTGGGCAACCAGATCACCTGTAGCTGGATCTCGAAGATGAACAAAAACCTGATAATCCTTGTCAATCGTAGTGGAAGTGGCCCACTTGAGATTGAGATAGTTCACCAGACCATGACCCCAGTTATCTGATACCTCATGACCAATCAACTGTATATCAGACCCGTCCATCTGGGTTATTTCCGCAGAAACCATATCTGGATCCAGCGACTCCAGTCGTACCTGGTCAACGAAATTGTGGGTTAATAGGTTTCCATTCAAATCTGACGCCGGAAGGCGTTTGCGCGTTTCTTTGTCATATAATGCTACTTCGAGTTGGTAAACTAGTGTTTCGGCGAGATCTAACCAAACATGCACGTGCATCACATCACAAAAAGAATCTCCCGTGTTCCATAGTTCGGTTGGCCTCATTCCTTGCCCTGGATAGCTCCGCCGGTGGGCGATGAGACTGTTCTCAGGCCCTATGATTTGAAGTAAAACCGTATAACTTCGGTCAACTTCGCCGAGCGCGCGCCAACAAACTTGCACGGGCAATACAGTTCCCGCGCCGGCTGATTTACTTATAGGTTCCACGCTAATAAGCTCGGCAAACGGCAGGCCTTCAGCAGTCGTAAACTGCCAGCCAATCCTATTATTTGATAATTGAGCGATTTCACTTTCTTCTAAAAGCGACGGGGGAGTGTAAGAAGGCACGATTAGTGTGAAAGGTGCCAGTAAAGTAATTCCTCCAATAAATAACAGTGGAGGAATTACAAATTTTGGATGGATGGTCCACCAACCTACGGTTAAGAGTATCGCTATAGCCCCAATGGCTGGAAAAATTAACCTGCCATATGGCGCAACTACTTGATGCATCCAATATTCAAGGAACAGTCCAACAGATAATAGGCCCAACGTCAGGATTGCTAGCAAGACCGGGGTTGTTTTGCCGCGCGGCGCCGGCCGTCGCCACCAGCGCCAGGTCGCATAACCTAATCCGCCAAGCCCTAACAAAGAAAGGACAAACAATACCCTGTAAACCCATCCATCCGGACGAATAATTCCCCAGCCAAGAGCAATCCAATAACTCCTCGCAACTTCCAACCACCGAGCTAATGGTTTAGCAAGCTTATCAGCATTATTGATTACCCAGGGAGTGTTATCATGGGTTTCAAGGCCGAGTGGCGATCCGTAGATGATCAAACTACGGGCAAACCACCAGCCGGCCACTAGCAAGACTCCTAGGGCCGACCAAAGTGCAGCCTTAAAGATCTGGTCAGGTTTGTATTTTTTAGATAGCAGGAGCCATAAGAACCCGGCGGCAATGGGCAATCCCAGTGTCATTGAATTAACTTTTATAAGAATCGAAACGCCAAAGGCAGCGCCTAGGCCAATGGCGCTAGCCGTCGTTGGCCCACGGCGAACATTCACGGCTAAAAGCCACAGGACAAGTGTGCTTACGGCGGCGGCTGGAATGTCATTGGAAACCATACCACTTAGATAAACTATCTGCGGCGTAATGGCCACAAGCAGCGCTGAAATAGTGGCTATCTGGGGCTTGTTGGGCATCACCTCTTGGGCAAGGCCATATACAGAGACAATTAAAAGGATTCCGAAAAGGAGCGTAATGCCTCGAGCGAGATAAAGAGCCAGCCAGCCTCCTCTTAGAGGTTGGGCATCGGTTGGATAGTGGATAGCGCGATTATCATTATCAGGAGTCTCTCGAGGTAAGGGGGCCACAAAATAGGGATTATCGCGGTAGACAGCCGGTGGGTTATCAATGCCTGTCAGGCGCGCTGGAAACGACGCCAGAAAATAGTAAAGAGGTGGTTGCCCTGCTTCTTGTTGTATCGGTGTTTCCCAGGCAGCATCACCTTGAGGTGGAAAACCTTTGTCCTGGGCCAGCCACTCTATATAGGCGAAGTGCTGGGCCTCATCTGGCCCTTCAAATGGCGGTATGAGCCAACTATAAAATCCGACAAGAATAATGTAGCAAAGAATAATGGCTACTAACGACTTATGACTTCGAAGTAGATTTATTAAGTCCTGCCATCGCTGGTCCAGATTCATTATTCACCAAGTCAATATCTGTTCTACCAAATGCCGAAAGAAGTATCAGATTTGTAATTCTAATCGCCACAATCCCAGGCGCAACTTTGACTCAGGCTCCGTTTGTGAATTGTTGGACAAAAGGATTAGGGTAAGGTATCATTTTTCACCGCCTTAGCGGCGGATTATACGTGCAAGCCCCTCCACATCCTTTACAAGGAAAGATAGTAAGTGAATTCGAGCGAACAATTATTGAAAACGCTGACAGAAGCGCATGGCGTCTCCGGGCATGAGTCCGAGATAAGAACTCTATTGCGACAATATTTTGAGCCATTAGGAAATTTGACCCAAGATAAACTTGGAAGTCTTATCTGCCACCAACCTGGGGATGGTCCCAAGGTAATGCTAGCTGGGCATATGGATGAGGTTGGCTTCATGATTATCCATATAACCAAAGATGGTTACCTCAAGTTCGTTCAGCTGGGAGGCTGGTGGGATCAAGTGCTTTTGGGCCATCGCGTTGCTGTTAAAACACGCAACGGAGATGTTACCGGGGTTGTTGGAGCTAAGCCGCCCCACATTATTCCGCTAGAGGAACGGAAAAAAGTTGTTCTCAAGCGCGATATGTACATCGATATTGGCGCGACATCCCAAAAAGAGGTTGAGGAAGCGGGCGTTCGGATAGGGGATCCTGTTGTTCCTAAGGCTGAATTTGAAGTGCTAGCTGGTGCGAAAACATACCTGGCTAAAGCATTTGACGACCGGCTGGGATGTGCCTTAGTCTTAGAATCGTTGCAATATTTTGCCAATAACCCACCTCCCAATCAGCTTTATGGCGTGGCAACGGTTATGGAGGAAGTGGGTTTGCGTGGTGCTGTTACCAGCGCCTGGGCTGTCGAACCCGATGTGGCCATCATCTTAGAGGTGGACATCGCCGGTGATGTACCTGGAGTAAAGCCAGAACAATCCCGGGTAAAGCTAGGAGGCGGCCCCAGTGTCTTGTTATACGACAGCCGCATGATTCCCAACCTTAAGCTGCGGGATCTGGTGATGGATACGGCTGAAGAAGAGAACATTCCTTATCAAGTTTCTTCCTATGCTGTGGGTGGTTCGACTGATGGGGCTGTTATCCATCTCCACGGCACTGGTGTTCCATCGATCGTACTTGCGGTCGCGGCACGTCATATCCATAGTCATGGTGCTATTATCCATAAAGACGATTATGAAAATGGCCTGCGCTTAGTCAAGGCTATTGTCAAAAAACTAGATCAAGAAACTGTTTCCAGTTTTACCAGTGATTAGATCCTATTAAAATGAAAATTGGTTGAATAGCACTGAAATTTGACGAGCGGTGCTTAACAATCAATCTTTAGGAGGTAAGTGAATGACAACACTCGCTCCAGGCTTTGAGAATATTGCTGAATCACTTCTCAAGCAGGTTGAAGATTTTGAAAAGAAAGTTGAAGCTCAAAGTGTTGGCTCTGTAATTTCAGTTGGAGATGGCATTGCCTTAGCCGATGGCTTGGCCGAAGTTAGGGCAAACGAGATCGTTGAGTTTTCCGACGGCGTTGCCGGTGTCGCCTTTAATCTAGAGCCGGACAATGTAGGTATCGTCGTTATGGGTGACTATACCGGTATTGAGGTTGGTGAAGAAGTCCGCTCAACTGGGCGCATCGCCTCTGTCCCAGTTGGTGATGCCATGATCGGCCGGGTAGTCAATCCCCTTGGCCAACCGCTTGATGGTAAAGGTCCAATCAGCACGACGAGCATACGACCCATTGAGCGAATTGCTCCAGGCGTTATTGAACGGAAGGGTGTAGATACGCCGGTACAGACCGGTATTCTTTCCATTGATGCTATGTTTCCTATCGGCCGAGGTCAACGAGAATTGATCATCGGTGACCGGCAGACGGGAAAGACAGCAATTTGTCTGGACACAATCGTCAACCAGAAAGGAAAAGATCTGGTTTGCATTTATGTAGCTATCGGTCAGCGAGTTGGGCAGGTAGCGCAGGTTGTAGCATCGCTAGAGAAGTACGGCGCCATGGACTATACGATTGTGGTTATCGCTGGTGCTTCAGATCCGGCTCCTCTGCAATACTTTGCTCCTTATTCTGGTTGCGCAATCGGAGAGGATTTTATGGACCAGGGGAAGGATGCCTTGGTTATCTATGATGACCTCTCAAAACACGCCTGGGCCTATCGCGAAATGTCCCTAATTCTTCGTCGACCGCCGGGTCGCGAAGCTTATCCTGGAGATATTTTCTCGTTACACAGTCGCTTACTGGAGCGAGCTGTACGACTTAGAGATGACTATGTCATTGTCAAGAAAGGGACTGAAGTTACCCCGGATACTCAGGGCGTTGACGGTAAGGTTTACTTTGGCAACCATGATCTGAGAGCAGCTGCGGCGGCTTTGGATGAAATGGAAGATAAAGATAATTATGAGATCGTCAAGATACCAGGTACCGGCGGTTCCTTAACCGCCTTACCTATAATTGAGACGCTTCTGGGTGATGTGTCAGCTTACATTCCGACCAATGTGATTTCCATCACGGATGGCCAGCTGTTTTTTGAAACAGATCTGTTTAATGCGGGTCAACGACCAGCTATTAACACCGGTATTTCTGTCTCCCGTGTAGGAAGTGATGCTCAAAGGCGAGCAATGAAACGGGTGACTGGCGGTTTGAGGTCAGATTTGGCGCAGTATCGTGAACTGGCAGCGTTTGCTCAATTTGGCTCTGACTTAGACAAGGCTACCCAGCGCCAACTCGATCGTGGAGCCAGGTTAATGGAAATGCAAAAACAGCCCCAATTTTCGCCAAGCTCATTGCCACATCAGGTGATGCTTATCTTTGCGGGCACCCGTGGTTATCTGGATGATGTTCCGGTTGATAATGTATCGGAATGGAGCCGGGATTTTCTACGTTACATGGATACTGCCCATGCAGGAGTTGGCAATTCAATTGCTGACACGTTCGACTTTACTGACGAGACAGAGGAGTCTCTAAAACAGGCGCTCTCTGATTTCAACGCAAGTTGGTCCGGATAAATTCCGAGACTGCCATTTGGAGTCTGAGATTGGCAACGTCGATCTAAATCGTTGGATTACAATTATGAATGCCGAAAATCAATTTCCAGGAAAGGTGCGGTTTGGTTACTGAACGCGAATTAAACAAGCGCATCCGAAGCATTCGCAACATCTCGCAGGTTACCAGTGCGTTAGCCGCTGTGTCGGCTGCTAAAGCAAGTAAAGCACAACAGCAAGTAGTTGCTACGCGAGATTATGCCGGAAAAGCTTACGAGATTCTGATAAATGTCGCTTCCCAACCAGGGGTGGAAGGCAGTAACGCTCATCCGCTACTAAATACGCGAGCGGATATAAAGAAGGCTGCCTTGATTCTTATTTCTGGTGATCGGGGATTGGCTGGCGCGTACAATTCCAATATTGTGACGCGCGCTGAACAATTCGTCAGGGCGTTCCCAACTGATGTAGATGTGATAGCCGTAGGTAGAAAAGGCAGGGACTTGATGATTCGCCGCGGCTACAATGTCACCGCCTCGTTTGATGGTCTGCCTGATGGACTGGGTTTTATCGAAGCATCGCCAATTGCCCGGTTGGCTATCGACGAATATCTTTCCGGAAATGTTGACGATGTCTTTATTGCCTACACAAACTTTGTAAACTACGGTGTTCGCATACCACGTGTCAGACAATTATTACCTTTAAGGCCATTGAACATGGAAGAAATGGCAGTATCAGAGTATGTGGAACATATCGACATCGCCGAATCGGTAGAGCAGATTTATGATTATGAACCAAGCCCAGGGGCATTATTAAATTCGATTGTACCTCGATTTACAGAGTTGCAGGTTTATCAGGCTGTATTAGAAGCAAAAGCCAGCGAACATAGTGCCCGCATGGTAGCCATGAATAATGCAACGGACAATGCTGCTGAGCTAACCGATTTACTAGTCTTAGAACGAAACAAGGCCCGCCAGTCGAGTATCACCAATGAAATATTGGATATCGTCGGTGGTGCCGAAGCGCTAGCAAACTAACGATAGATAATGATGGTCGCAGGCAAAAAACTTGTGATTCTTATCAATCCCCGAATCCATTTTTGGAGGTTTAAATGGCTGTTGGCAAAGTAAACGCCATTCGCGGCGTTGTAGTAGATGTAGATTTTCCTGAAGGACAGTTGCCGGAAATATATGAGGCCCTCGAGATCGAGCGCCCAGATGGGCGCTTGGTGTTGGAAGTGCAACAGCAGCTAGGTAAAGGCATTGTACGCACGGTTGCTATGGATTCCACGGATGGTTTACAGCGAGGCATTGATGCCATTGCAACAGGAGGACCGATCAAAGTGCCAGTCGGACCTGTAACGCTTGGACGAATCTTTAATATCATTGGTGAGGCCATTGACGGCCGACCCACGCCTAAATCGGATACTTACTACCCCATTCACCGACCTGCTCCGGCCTTTCAAGAGCAGTCCACGGTGGCCGAGACTTTTGAGACCGGTTTGAAAGTGATTGATCTGATTGCCCCGCTTCTCAGGGGTGGCAAAACAGGCGTATACGGTGGAGCCGGTGTAGGCAAGACCGTAATGATTTCTGAGCTTATTCGCTCGGTAGCTACGGCTCATGAAGGCGTCAGCGTGTTTGCCGGCGTTGGTGAACGAACCCGCGAAGGCACCGATATGTACTATGAGCTAGAGGACTATGGCGTACTTGATTCTGTGGCCATGGTTTTCGGTCAGATGAACGAACCACCGGGTGTTCGATTGCGTGTTGCCTTGACGGGATTGGCTATGGCCGAAT
>PVMK01177595.1_pt1 | contig 60010 bp, 72 predicted proteins | sample 1853481 | NCBI WGS metagenome assembly PVMK01 (sample SAMN08533507, study PRJNA380276) | Marine sediment metagenome, whole genome shotgun sequencing project.
CGCCGGGGTTTCTGCTTTCGACCTCATATACCGACGCTGGGGTCGGCTTCCCGGGAGTCCGCGCGTGCCGTTCACGCTGGGCGAGGACGTCGTCGGCGTGGTTGACAAGCTGGGCACTGGGGTGTCATCGCTCGAGCTGGGACAGACGGTCGCCGGCGGGACATGGTTGCTTGGCGTTGGCGGCGGCTACGCGGAGTACATCTGCCTGCTCGACAGCGAGTTGGTGCCCGTTCCCTCGGGCCTGGATCCGGCCGAGGCCGTCTGCCTGGTGGTGAACTACCTCACCGCACACCAGCACCTGCACCAGATTGGGAAGGTCCGCAGCGGCGAGCGCGTCCTCGTTCACGGTGCGGCGGGAGGCGGGGGGACCGCTCTCCTCCAGCTCGGCAAGCTGGCCGGGCTGGAGGTGTACGGCACGGCGTCGAAGCACAACCACCAGCTCGTGTCCGCACTGGGAGCCACGCCGATCGACTACCGCACCGAGGACTTTGTGGAGCGCATCCGCAGCCTGACCGGCGATGGGGTGGACGTCGTGGTCGACACAGTCGGTGGCGCATGGCACCTGTTGCGTGCATACCGAGCCCTGAGCAAAGACGGCCGGCTGGTGTGGTTGGGCTCGGCCGCGACGAACAAGCGGGCCTGCGGGTCGGCCCGCTCAGCCTGCTGATGTGGGGGTGGCTTGTTCCAACGCTGCTTCTGTTTCTGCTCAAGCGCATTCCCGACGGCAAGCAGGTGCCGACATCTCCAACTGTGGGCAACTTCGCCAAGGCGCACAACGATTGGTACCGCGAGACACTGACGGAGCTCCTCGACTCGCTGGCAGCGGGCAGGATCAAACCGGTCGTGGCGGAGCGCATCCCGTTGGCCGAGGCGGCTCGTGCTCATGAGCTGCTCGAGCGCAGCGGACACGCCGGCAAGGTGGTTCTCGTTACCAGCGCATAGCCAGGGTCGGGCGGCGGCTGCAAGTTGAAGCGGGCGACCGTCTCGGCCATCTCTGTGGAGCAGCACAACACCCGTCTCGCGCGATAACGCAAAATTCTCAATGTGCGCGAGAACGCCCCCGATTACCCTCGTATCGTCGCGTCAAAAGCGGTCCTTCCTACGATGGGTCGTGTGTCAGACGCCATACCCCACCTGCTCGGAGTGCTACGGCCGGAAAGCCGAAGTCGACGGGCTCGGTCCCCGACCAGGAATCGCCGACGTTCCGGCGCTGGTCGACCAACTCAGGGAGGCTGGTCTGGACGTGTCGCTCACGCTCGACGATGTACCGACTGATCTTCCCGCCCGCGTGGACCTGTCCATCTATCGCATCGTCCAGGAAGCGCTGACCGACGTGCTCAAACATGCCGGGCCCGGTGCCGGGGGTGAGGTAACGCTCGGCACGGATTGCCATGGTCACGCCATCGAGGTGCGCGACGACGGGCACGGTGTCTCCACGCTGCCCGGATCGGGTGTCGGGATCGTCGGCATGGGAGAGCGGGCGCTGCTGCTAGGTGGAAGTCTCGACGCAGGGCCGCGTCCAGGTGGCGAGTTCCAGGTCGTTGCTCATCTGCCTATCGGAGACGAGCAGGCGTGACTATTCGTGTCGCCGTTGTCGACGATCAGGCATTAGTGCGTGGCGGATTTGCGATGGTGTTGGATCACCAGGACGACATCGAGGTGGTGGCTGAGGCCGGGACCGGTCTGGAGGCGGTCGAAGCGGCACGGTCCCATCGTCCCGATGTGATCCTCATGGATATCCGGATGCCGGAGATGGACGGCCTGGAGGCGACCTCCAGGATCGTCGAGGAAGCCGACTGGCCGGTGCGGATATTGATCTTGACGACCTTTGACCCCGACGAGTACGTGTATGAGGCGCTGCGTGCCGGTGCCAGCGGCTTCGTGCTCAAGGACATCCCACCCGAGGAGCTGGTCGCTGCCGTGCACACGGTGGCCGACGGAGGAGCACTGCTTGCGCCGTCGATCACCAGGCGCCTCATCGGCCAGTTCGCCGAGCGCCTTGCCGTCGATACCGCGGTATCGGGTCGCTTGGAACGGCTCACCGACCGCGAGCGCGAGGTATTGGCCGCGATCGCGCGTGGATCCAGCAACGCCGAGATCTCTGAGGAGCTCTTTATCGGGGCCACCACGGTGAAATCGCACGTGTCGAGCATTCTCACCAAGCTGGGTTTGCGCGACCGGGCCCAAGCTGTGGTCTTCGCCTATGAGAGCGGGCTCATCGAGGCCGGCGACCACGACATCGGTCACTGAAAGCCTGTCATCGGTCCCGATCGGTGCTACCCGGAGCCACGGTGAAGGTGGCGTTTACTGACGACATAGGTGGTGACGGAGGGCGCAGGCGAACACGATCGCCCAGATCACGTTGGTGAGGATCCGTGCGTACCGTGATCCATTACGGATTCAAAGCCTTGGAGCGGCAGAAGTCGGGCCCACCAACCGCCACCGTCGATACTGCCCACATGGCCGCGGAAGGCCCGTTGGGCCTATCGCGTGGCGCCGGCAGAGGCGTAAGTTGTAGTGGCAGCTGCTGAGGAGGAACCGATGAAGGCACTCGTCCAAGACAGGTATGTGTCAGCCGAGGGGGTCGTGCACATCGAGGACATTGACATGCCGGTCGCCGGGACGACGAGGTGCTGGTGCGGGTCCGGGCGGCGTCGGCGAAGATGTATGGCTGGGACCTGCCAGCCATCGTGCAATCGATCGGCCGGATGACCGGTTGGTTCCGCAAGCCGAAGGTCCACGTCCCCGGTCTGGACTTCGCCGGTGAGGTAGAGGCGGTCGGCAAGGAAGTGATTCGGTTCCGACCCGGTGCTGCGGTGTTCGGCTGGTCGAAGGGAGCCCTCGCCGAGTACGTATCCGTGACCGAGGAAGCGCTGGCGGTGAAACCGACGAACGTGTCGTTTGCGGAGGCAGCTACGATCGCCATGGCTGGGTTCACCGCGCTGCAAGCCCTGCGCAAGGGGCAGGTCGAATCGGGCCACCATGTGCTCGTCGTGGGCGCCTCAGGCGGGGTCGGCACCTTCGCCGTCCAGCTTGCCAAGGCGCTCGGCGCAGAGGTGACCGGTGTCTGCAGCACGAAAAAAAACCTGGATCTGGTGCGTTCGCTGGGTGCCGACCACACCATCGACCACACCAAGGAGGACTTCACTCGAGGTGCCCAGCGCTACGACGCGATCCTGGACATGGCCGGCAATCACTCCTTGTCCGATCTGCGGCGAGCGCTACGCCCCGATGGCACGCTCGTCATGGTGGGGCAGTCGGGCATCCCGACGTCGGAGCAGAGCTGGTTCAAGTCGCTGAGTCGTTGGCTCCGTGCGGCGGTGTGGTCGCTGTTCATCGACCAGAGGCTGGTGGCGTTGATCCAAACGGGGGGGAGCCAGGAGGACCTGCTCGCGCTCAAGAACTTCATCGACGCCGGCAACCTCACCCCGATCGTCACGGCGACCTATCCGCTGAGTGAAGCGCCGGAGGCGATCGATCGCCTGGAGGAGGGCCACGGCCAAGGGCGGGTGGTTATCGAGCTCTCCGTGTGACGGTCGTCCCAGTCCAATGCCTCAAACCAAGAAACGTGGGGAAACCGCAAGCCTCCCCCGTGAGGAGGGGACCGGAATCCACCCGAGGGAGGATGACCGCGATGCCCGAGATGGCGTACGGTGGATGGATGGATCACACGAACCATCGACCGGGCACGGGTTGTATCATCATCGAGCGAACGTGAAACCCACGGCTCCAGACGCTCAGACATCGCTCACTAGCGCCCGGCTGCCGCTGCGGGGCCCGTTCACTCGCTGGCCCCGCGCCGCAGACACCGTCCTCGCCATCGCGCTGTTCCTGTTGGGCACACTGAGCGAGTTTGTGGAGCCCAACGATGACGTGGCCATTCGCGCCGTCGGCGACGTACCAATCGGAGAGTTCTTTGTTATAGCGGTGGCGAGCGGCGCCCTCATCTGGCGAAGGTCCCAGGCTCTGGTCGTGCTTGGGGTGACGCTGGCCGCAGTGACAATGTCGGCTGTGTTCGGGTACCCGGAGACTGTCGGGTTCGCCATGCTGGTTGCGCTCTACAGCGTCGGCCGGTACGTCACCAACGACCGATGGAGCTACATCGGAGTGGGTGGCGCCATTGGCGTGGCCGCGATCAGCAACCTCATCGATGGGGCGCCGGCAGCGGACATCGCGTTCACTTTCGTGGTGCTATTCGGGGTGTGGTACATCGGCAGACGGGTCCGGATTCGTGGCGACTACCTGAGACTCCTGCAAGAGCGTGCTGCGCAACGCGAACGGGACCAAGCGGCCGCCGCTCGACGAGCGGTGACAGAAGAGCGAACGCGGATCGCTCGCGAGTTGCACGACGTGGTCGCCCACCGGGTGAGCTTGATGACCGTACAAGCTGGCGCCGCCAAGACGGTTGCTGCGGACGATCCGGAGGGCGCTTTGCAGGCGATGGAAGCGGTAGAACAGGCGGGCCGCCAGGCGCTTGTCGAGCTGCGCCACCTGCTCGGGGTACTACGACCGGAAGCCGGGGTCGACGGGCTCGGTCCCCAACCCGGCCTTGCAGATGTCCCCCGGCTCGTCGACGAGTTCAGAGAGGCGGGCATGGATGTCTCGCTCACGATGAACGGTGCACAGACCGATCTCCCGGTGTCTGTAGACCTCTCCGCGTACCGCATCGTCCAAGAGGCGCTGACCAACGTGCTCAAGCACGCCGGCACCGGCGCCAGCGCCGAGGTGCGCCTCAGCACCGACAACCATGGGTTCGCCATCGAAGTGCTCGACGACGGGCACGGTGTCACCATCCTGCCCGGGTCGGGTCACGGGATCGTCGGGATGCGCGAACGGGCCCTGCTGTCAGGTGGAAGCCTCGACGCAGGGCCCCGTCCGGGTGGCGGCTTTCAGGTCGTCGCCCATCTGCCCATTGAAGACGAGTCGGCGTGAGTATTCGTGTCGTCGTCGTCGACGACCAGGCATTGGTGCGAGGCGGGTTCGCCATGGTCCTCGGTCACCAGGACGACATTGAAGTTGTCGCTGAGGCCGAGACCGGGGTCGAGGCGATCGAGGCGGCGCGTACCCATCGTCCCGATGTGATCCTCATGGATATCCGGATGCCGGAGATGGACGGCCTCGAGGCGACCTCCCGGATCGTCGAAGAAGCCGACTGGCCGGTGCGGATATTGATCCTGACGACGTTCGACCCCGACGAGTACGTCTACCAGGCACTGCGTGCCGGTGCCAGCGGCTTCGTGCTCAAGGACATCCCACCAGAGGAGCTGGTCGCTGCCGTGCGCACGGTGGCCGACGGAGGAGCCCTGCTTGCGCCGTCGATCACCAAGCGCCTCATCGGCCAGTTTGCCGAACACCTCGCCGTCGACACCGCTCTATCGGGGCGCCTAGAACTTCTCACCGACCAGGAGCGCGAGGTGCTGGCTGCGATCGCCCGGGGGTCCAGCAACGCCGAGATCTCCGAAGAGCTCTCCATTGGAGCCGGCATGGTGAAATTACGCATAACGAGCCTCCTCACCAAGCTCGGCTTGCGCGACCGCGCCCAGGCCGTCGTGTTCGCATACGAAAGCGGGTTCGCCGAGGCCGGCGACCACGACACCTGGCACTGATCGCAGGTGGACGTGGTGTCGGCTCACACAGCCGCGTAATTAGGGATCTGATACACGATGCTCCAGCCCGGTGGCGCCGTCGGCATGCGTCGATACCTGGATGTCCTGTTGGCGCTCAAGCGTCGGATCCGCTTGGTGTCCAATGCCGGGCGCCTCTGAAACGGGGCTTAGAGGGGCTTCAATCGGCGTGGATGGCTTGGAACCGAGCGTGCGCCCATAATCCACGTTATTGGGGGAGGGTGCCCTGTTTGACATCGCCCTCTCGGAAGTTGAGCTTCCGAGAGTCACGAGGAGACATGCATTTCGGGAGGGCGAACTACACTATTGGTATTCATCGAAGCCAAGGAGCAGAAGGATGGATCAGCAGATCACAGCGCTCCCAGCCGCCGAACTCCGAGAGCTTCTGCGGGACGACCGTAGGGAGTTGATCAACGCGCATCGAGATAACTCGCGTTCGCAGGATCGAACGGTACTGACATTGTCGGGCGGAGCGTTAGTGCTGTCGATTGCCTTCGTCTCCGATATATCGACCAACCCGAGCTGGGAAGGGCTACTAATCGTTGCCTGGGTGAGTTTCGCGTTGTCGGTTGCCGCCCTGTTGCTCGCCTTCCCAGTTGCGACCAAGCGGATCAACGACCAGATCGTTGCCATAACCCAAGACGTCTACCAGTACCAGAGCGCGTCGCCGATTCCACCGAAGAAGCAGAAGAATTGGATAGGTCGCCTCAATACGACTGCGCTTGTCGGTTTCTATTTGGGGCTCGTCGCTATTGGTGTCTTTGCGACGATCAACGTTCTGGGTTGACGCTGGAAAAGGGGAACTCGTGGATTATGATCGCGAAGCGCCCATAATCCACGTTATGTCAAGTTGTATCTGAACGGGCCTAACCAACCAGCGTCGTCCGTGCTTGGAGGCTCACTGTGCGTTACTCCAGACACGTACGACCGAAAACGAAGCCCCCGCACTTGCTTACGGGGACACCTCAATGGCCATGGTCACTTGCACTTCGGAGCGAAGTGTCGTCTCGGGGTCGGCTTCGAAGGGCTGGAGCCCGACGGAGTACACGTCGAAGGGTGCCTCCTCGTCGCACGGGTCCACCTGAAACGGTGAGAAGGGCGTGGCGTCGAGCTCGCTGATCGCTTGGATCCCTCCCAGCGACACACCGGCCACGCTGGCAAGTGCAGCTGCTCGAGCTATAGCGCCGTTGAGCGCCTCGCTGCTGGCCGTGGAGAGGAGCCGTTCGCAATCCGAGTGCGTGAACGTCGCTCCGGACAGGTCCGAACGTCCCAACACACCCTCGATGGCGTCGACGATGGCGTCGCCGGCGTCGCTCAGCTCGCCGGCCGCGATCTCGACCTGGACGACCTGGAGGCCGGAGAACGGCTGGTTGGCGATGTCGATTTGGTCTCCCTCGTAGCCGAGCGCGGTCAGCGCGTCGATGACCGCCAAACGGTCCTCGGCCGAGATCTGTTCGGGACCGAACTCGCCGAACGACTCAAAGGCAACCACAACATAGGCGTCGTCAGCTCCGGTGGTCAGCTGGCTTGTCCCGACCACGGTGACACCCGGCACCGTTGTGGCTACCCCGGCGAGCGCATACGTCACGCCGAGGCTGGCTTCGATCTCGACCTGGGGTTCGGCATCGAACGGTGGGAAACCCGTCTCGAACTCGCCCTCGTCGAACGATTCGGTATCGCACGGATCGCCCGCCGGTATACCAAAGTCGCTCAATCCGCCGCGCTCGGCAATGGAAATGATCGGGCCAAGCTGGACCGATGCCGACGCCGCCAACAGTTGCGCCCTGATCTCGGCGGTTTCTAACGCGTCGGCCCACGCCTGTTCGAAGGCGGCGTCGCAGTCTGCGACCCCAAACCTGAGCCCGCTCGCCAGCGACCGGCCGGCGACGTCCTCGATCGCCTCCAGGACCCGCTCACCGATCCCGGGTAGGTCAGCAGCGTCGCGCCCAGCCGGCAGCAACGATGGCGAATGCGACAACAACCTCCGAAGCCGTCGCACCAAAGGCGTGAAACTCGAGCGCCTCGTACGTGCCAGACATGAACTGGCCGGCCAGCACCGCCTGGTTGAACAACAGCACAGCAGCCGCAGTGATCAGAATTCGGAACGCCCAAACCGCCCATCGGCCAGAGCGTGTGGAGCGATCGTCGGACGGCTCGTCTACGTCTTGGTTCTCGCGCTGCGTGGTCACTTCAGACTCGTGCTGGCTGTCCGGTGTCGAACCACGAGAGTGAGCGCGACAGGCATCGACTCGTCCATCGACCCACCCTACCGCCATCTACTCCACGCTCTCGTGTCGATCGCATCAGCGGCTCAGTCTCCCGATAGGAAGAGGACTGTCGCCACTGCGAGGCTAATCGCGATGGTGATACCCATGCCGATGAGGAACCCAGGTGTCTTGCGCCACTTCACGCCAGCAACGACTACGAGACCGATGGGGAGGACCAGCACCACTCCGCCGATCGCCGATATGTCGTCTGCCAGGTCGGAGAAACCTGCCCCCTCGATGAACGAGGTGACTACCACCAAGAGCACAACGCCGACGAAGGAACCGACGATAAACGATGCGATAGTTGTAAGGACTCCGTAGAACGCGCCGAGCCCCTTCGAGGGTTGCGCCCGTCCGTCGCCGGGGAACCGTTGCTCGCTCATTCATTCTCCGGGCCCGGTCGTGCCGGTAGCGCAGTGAGATGCCGTCGCCCGCACGTAGCAGTCCGAAGGATCCGCTGGATCATCGAATCGGACACCGTCACGATATATCGTGATAGTATGCCGATACAATTCGAGCTGAGGAGCACATCATGCACGGTCACGCACAGACACCCCCCTGGGCGATGCGGTACCCGATGAGAGTCATGGCAATGGGCGGACGCGGCCGTCGCGGCGGTTGGGGCTGGGGGGGCTTCCCCGGCGACTTTCCGATGGGTGGCAGGGGACCCTTCTCCGGCGGTCGCGCCAAGGTGAGCCGCGGGGCGGTACGCACCGCCATCCTGTTTTTGCTGGCAGAGGAGCCGATGCACGGCTATCAGATCATGCAGGAGCTATCCGAGCGCAGCGGCGGAGTTTGGCGGCCGAGCCCTGGCTCGATCTACCCGACGCTCCAGCAGCTCGCCGACCAAGGCCTGGTCGAGACCGAGGACAGCGATGCCAAGAAGATCTACCACCTGACCGATGCCGGACGGGCCAAGGTCGAGGAAAGCGACGCCACTCCTCCGTGGCAGCGTTTCGATAGCAACGGTGACGATGGGCTGAAGGCGCTGCGCGATCTTGGATTTCAGGTGGGTGCCGCGGTGATGCAGGTCGCTCACGCCGGCTCGGAAGAGCAGCTGGCCGAGGCGAAGGCGATCCTGGCCGACACCAGGAGCCGTCTGTATCGGCTGCTCGCCGAAGACGAGTGATCCCCCTTGAGAGCGCGCACCGATAGGTGACCGGTCGTCTCAGCAGCAGTGGAGCTATTTTCCCGCTCTTGCCGCTTCGCGGCGGGCCGCTCGGGCCACGGCTCCGCAAATGGCTGTGCCGACAGAGACCGGATCGCGCCCCATTTGCGGAGCCTCTTGAGAGCGCGCACCGATAGGTGACGCGTCGTCTAGCCAGGCGATTACCCGGCGTCCGACCTCAGGCGACCTCGAACAGGGCGGCGGCGCCCATCCCACCACCGACGCACATGGTGACGATCCCATAGCGGCCACCGCTCCGCTTCAGCTGGCGGAGCATCTGGCCGACCATCCGTGACCCGGTCATCCCGTACGGGTGCCCGATCGAGATCGACCCGCCCATCGGGTTCAACTTGTCGTCGGGGATCTCCAGCGCCCGCTGGCAGTAGAGCACCTGAGAGGCAAAGGCTTCGTTGAGCTCGACGATGTCGATGTCGTCGAGGGTCATTCCTGTGTGCTCGAGCAGTTTGGGCACGGCGAGTGCCGGTCCGATTCCCATCTCATCGGGATCAACGCCGGCGAGTTGGAAGCCGCGGAACCAGCCGAGGGGATCGAGACCATGATCCTCGGCGTACTCGGCCGAGGTGACGACCGTTGCCGAACCGGCGTCGGCGAATTGGGAGGAGTTCCCTGCGGTCACGCTGCCACCCTCGGGGTCGAAGACCGGTGGAAGCTTGGCGAGCCTTTCGATGGTGGTATCCGGCCGGTTGGCCTCGTCGCGCTCGAAGAGAACCCCCTCTTCGACTGCCATCTGTCCGTCCTCTTGCTTCACGGCTCGGTCGACCTTGATTGGGGAGATGTCATCGTCGTACCAGCCGGCCTCTTGGGCGGCGGCTGTTCGCTGTTGCGACATGAGCGAGTAGGTGTCCTGGTCCTGGCGGCTGATCCCATATCGCTTGGCTACTACTTCGGCGGTCTGCCCCATCGACAGGTAGACACCCGGCCACTGTTCCTGGAGCTCGGTGTTGTACAGGTCGACCGAACGGAAATTCTGGTTCTGGACGAGCGAGATCGACTCCACTCCCCCGCCGATGACCACGTCGGCCTCGCCGACCATGATCCGGTGCGCCCCCATAGCGATCGTGTTGAGCCCGGACGAGCAGAAGCGATTCACGGTCGCTCCCGGCACCGAAGAAGGCAACCCGGCTCTGAGCAGCGAGACGCGGGCGACGTTGTGACCCGACGGTCCCTCAGGGAGCCCGCACCCGATGAGCACGTCGGCCACGTCCTCGTCTGGGATGGATGGCACCGCATCCAGGGCGGCACGGATGGCGTGGGCGGCGAGATCGTCTGGCCGGGTGAGGTTGAGCGACCCCCGGAAGCCCTTTCCGAGTGGGGTTCGCTTGCTGGATACGACGACGGCGTCTCGCATATGGCGCACCTTTGTTGACTCTGCCCGCAGGCTACCCGGCTTGGACCCTCCCCTCCCCCCTTCAAGACCTTCGGCGGCGTCGCTATTCCTCAATCCGGAAGACACTCAGAAATCAACTCGGGATTCTGGAACAGGCTCGATGTCCTCGTCAACATGACGACCGATTCCGCGTCGACGGCGAACCGTGTCATCGCCGCCAGAAGGCAGGCATGAATAGGAGCAGGATGGGAAAGATCTCAAGTCTGCCGACGATCATCATGAACGCGAGCAGCCACTTTCCCGGCGCCGCGATGGCGGCGTACGTGCTGGTCGGCCCCACCTCGCCGAGCCCGGGCCCGACGTTGCCGAGGGCGGAGGCGGCGGCCGATGTCGAGGTCACAACGTCGATACCGTTGCCGAACATGGCTTCGAGGAAGGACAGGAGGATGCTGCCGCCGATGAAGATTCCGACGTAGAGGACGAAGAAGGCCGAAACGTTGCGCAGTACTGATGAAGGCACAACGACACCACCGAAGCGGGTGAGGTTGACCGCTTGAGGCCGCGTGATGCTGCGGAGATCGGCACCAGAGGATTTCGCAAGCAAGCCGACCCGGTACGTCTTCATCGCACCGGTCGTTGATCCTGCCATCCCGCCGAGGAACATGAACATGAGGAGCAAGATCAACAAGCGCGGTCCCCAGGCAGCAAAGTTGGTCGTGGCGTAGCCGGTACCCGTTATGAGGGTGAGTGTGGTGAAGATCCCGTCCCTGACTCCGGTGGTATCGGTGACGTCGCCGATCGCAAGCCCGGTGAGGACGATGGCTGCGCCGACGATGACGATGGCGGCGTAGAGACGGAACTCGCTGTTCGTCGCGTATTCGGCGGGGTTGGATAGCGCTCGATAGTGGAGGGCGAATGACATCCCCGCGACGAACATGAAGAAGATCACGACCCACTGGGTGTAGGCGTTGAAGGCGCCGATGGACTGGGACGTGGTAGAGAAGCCGCCCGTCGATACGTTGGTCAGGGCATGGGCGACGCCTTCGAACAGCGACATGTCGCCCAGCGTCAGCAGGATGGCGGCGACGATGGTGAACACCACGTACAAACCCCACAGACGGAGGGCCGTCCCCTGGAATCGTGGGGTGAGTCGGTCGGGCTCTGGCCCCGGTGCCTCCGCCCGTGCCAGCTGGACGCCCCCGGCGCCGATCAGCGGGAGCACTGCGATGGATAGCACGATGATCCCCATGCCACCCAGCCACTGCATCGTCGCCCGCCACAGCAGGATTCCGTTTGCCACCGAGGACAGATCGCCGATCACGGTGGCGCCGGTCGTGGTGAACCCGGCGGCTGACTCGAAGACGGCGTCGGTGAGACCGGAGATGGTCCCCGAGAGCATCAGGGGCAGAGCGCCAAACCACACAACGGTGATCCATGCCACCGCGACCGAGGCGAAGGCCTGCTTCGGCGTCAGCGCATCCGGGCGGCCCGCCCAAAGCAGCATCGCTGCTCCGATGACGATTGTGATCGCGGCGGAAACGGTGAGATCCCTGCTCGGCCCCCACTCCCGGTACAGGAGACCGACGACCGCGGAAGGCAGCATGGCGAACCCCGATCCGACGAGCACAACGCCGACGATGTAGGTGACACGCCGCGGAGTCGGCGGCACCGACCAGCCGCGCTGTCTCAATCGCACCGCTACACCGTGAACAGCTTCTCGACAGCGGTAGTGGCCTCCGGCATGGCAAACACGACCACTCGGTCGCCCTCGGCAAAACGGGTAGCGCCGCGGGGTACGATCGCCTCCCCGGCGCGTAACACGCCTCCGATCACCATGCCATCGGGCCGATCCAGCTCGCCGATCGTCTTTCCGACCGCCGGCACGTCGGCCTCGAGCTCGATCTCGACCGCTTCGACATCGCCGGTCATGAAGCTCACCGCTGAGACGTAGGAACCTCGGCGGACGAAGCGGAGCACCTCGTTGGCGGCTGCCACCTCGGACGAGACGCCGGCGTCCACACCGGGCGTGGTGATGAGATCGAACAGGTCCAGCCGGTTGTAGCGCGCCACCGTCATCGACGCGCCAAGCGCCTTGCCGATGAGGCAGGACAGGATGTTTATCGCATCATCGCGAGTGAGGGCCACAATGGCATCGCGCTTGCCAACGGCCAGCGATGACAGCGAGGCCGGGTCGGTGGCGTCGGCGATGACCACATCGAATCTTGCGTTGCGCTCCGCGATCTCTCGAGCTCGCTCGGAGTCGCTGTGCATGAGGATGACCTGCTTCCCGTCGTCACGGAGCAGGTTCGCGGTCAACTCAGCGGCCCTGCCGCCTCCAACGACGATGACGCGGTCGATCTTCTCGTTGCGGAGGCCGATGAGTTCTCCCGCCCGCGATTCATCGGGCGTTGGCACGGCGACGAGAACCTTGTCGAAGACCTCGACCACCGTGTCGCCGGTGCCGACCAGGGTGCGATCGTCGCGGACGATGGTGGAGATGACAAAATCCCAGCCGACCAACGACGAACGCACGTCGGCGAGGCGCTTGCCGATCAACGGAGAGTCGGGGCCGACGAGGCCACCGATGACCGTGATGGCACCGTCTCCGAACTGGAACCAATCGGAGAGGCCCGGCCGGTCCACCAGGCGAACGAGCTGGCGAGCGATGACGTCCCTCGGATCCACCACCGCTTCAATGCCCAAAGAGGCAATGACGCTTCGCACCTCCGGATTCTCCAAACGTACGACGGTACGCGGAACACCCAGGGAGCGCGCCGTCTCCGAGGCGAGCACGTTCACCCCGTCGTTGTCCGACATCGCAAGCAGCAACTCCGCCTTCGCGGCACCGGCGCGGCGCTGCACGCTCGGGTTGGCGCCGTTGCCGGTGACGATGAGGGCGTCCAGCCTCCCCTGCAACACGGCGGCTCGAGCTGGGTCCGACTCGATCACCGCCACGTCTTCCCCCTCGGAGATCAGCCGACTGGCGAGGAAGGAACCATCCGCTCCCCCGCCGACGATGATGACGTGCATGCCTCGGTCCTGGGTGTACGTTCCCGGCGATCGTAGCCGTCTCGTTGCGGATCGACCGAGGCGCCACTGGGGTCTAGTAGCGCTCTTCGAACAGGCTCACCAGCGCATCGGCCAGGTCGTCGGCCCCCGATGGGTAGGTGAATTCCCAGATGATCAGGCCGTCCTCGTCGACGGCAAACACGGTTGCCGAGTGGCCAACGCCATACGCGGCGTGGGCGGATTCTTGGTGAGTCTCCTCAGAGTCGACGTGGGTGTGGTCCGACTCGTGCTCCTCGATCTCGAACTGCACGCCAAACGCTTCGGTGGCGGCTGCTAGGCCGGATGCATCGGCGGCGAGGAGGCCATGTCCTCGATCGATGAATAGGGTCACGTAGTCGACAATCTGTGGACCGTGGTCCCGCTCCGCGTCGACGCTGACCATGGCGAACGAAACCCGTTGAGCCAGGTCGTTTGGCAGCTCGTCTATCGCTCTCCCAAAGTCGGCAAGCGTCGTAGGGCAGACGTCGGGACAGGACAGGTAACCGAAGTAGACGAGCAGGATCTCTCCGCTGCCGGCAACTGGCACGAACGGCATTCCCTGTGTACTCGTCGCAAAGTCGACCAATTCGGTTGCGGAGACATCCGGTGTCGGGATACGGCGATATCCGATCCGGCCTTCGACCACGCCGTAGGCCTGCTGGCCGTTCTCCACCGAAACCGGGGATGCCTCTGCCTCAGTTGTCGGCTCGGTCGTACAGGCGGCTGTCAACAGGGCTAAGGCGGCGGCGAGCAATACGGGAGGGGCCAGACTCGTGGGTCGAAGAACGGCGCGCACGGGTGTGTTTCCGCCTCCTGGGTTGATTCTGCCGCTCCGGTGACGGTAGACCCGAAAACAGGTAATGAGACCGACACCGTGTCCGGTACGCTCCCCGACGTGACTGCTGACGATCCTGAGGTGGGAGTTGGCCCGCACCCCGAGCCATGGCCAGACGATCCCCGCTTTGACGAGGAGTTGCTCGCATCTGGCGATCGACGCAACGTCATCGATCTGTATCGCTACTGGACCCGAGAGGCGATCGTCGCCGACCTCGACCGGCGCAGGCACCCGTTCCACGTCGCGGTGGAGAATTGGCAACATGACTTGAACATTGGGACGGTGGTACGCAACGCAAACGCCTTCCTTGCTACCGAGGTCCACATCGTTGGCAAGCGTCGCTGGAACCGTCGGGGGGCGATGGTCACCGATCGCTATCAGCACGTCCGGCACCATGAAACGATCGAAGACCTGGTCTCATGGGCGGTCGACGCGGAGCTGCCGGTTATCGGCATCGACATCCTTCCGGGGGCGGTGCCCCTGGAGACAACGGTGCTGCCGGAGCGATGTGTCCTGCTGTTCGGTCAGGAAGGGCCTGGCCTCTCCGCCGCCGCCAAGGAGGCCTGCGAGCTGGTGTGCTCGATCACCCAGTTCGGCTCGACACGTTCCATCAATGCGGGGGTGGCGTCGGGAATCGCCATGCACGAATGGATCCGACAGCACGTTGCGGGCTAGGCGCGCGCTCGGCTCGATGGAACCACCTACAGTTGCGTTACCAAACGGCTAGGTCGGCGAGCATATGGTCGCGAAAACGGCAGCAATCTTTTTGGTAGCCGTGCTCGCTGAGCTCGGCGGGGTCTACGCAATATGGCGATGGCGCCGCTTGGGAGCATCGATCTGGCTGGTCCCCATCGGTTTGGCGGCCCTATTCACCTACGCGGTCGTCCAGACCTACCAACCGGAGACAAGCTTTGGCCGTTTGTATGCCGCCTACGCCGGCGTCTTCTTGCTTGGTGCGATGTTGTGGGGATGGGCACTTGACGGATTGAGACCGGATCGCTTCGACCTCATCGGAGCCATCCTTGTTCTCACCGGCATAACCGTCATCTTGTGGGGCCGCTTGCTCTATACCTGAGCCCAGCGGAAAGAGCCCGCTGTGGTGCTGTGCCCGCGGGGTGTGCCTCAGACGGCCTTCCGGTCCACACCGGCGCGTTCGAGCGCAGGCACGACAGCGGTGAGAGGGAGACCGATCACGTTGCTGCGCGAGCCGACGATCCCGGTGACGAACCGCTCCCCCTCACCCTGGATGGCGTACGCCCCGGCCTTTCCAAGCGGCTCGCCGGTGTCGACATAGGCGGCGACCTCTTCGTTGCTGATCTCCCGCATGCTGACGAGGGTGACTTCGAACCCATCGTCGACGATCACCCCGCCGATGGCCAGGGCCCACCCGGTGACCACCACATGGGTTCGGCCGGCCAAACGATGGAGCATGTCCATCGCATGGTCGCGGTCGGTCGGTTTGCCGAGAGCATCGCCGTCGAGCACGACCGTGGTGTCGGCACCCAGCACGAGTGTGTCCTCTTCAACGGGCGAGAGCGCCTTTTCCCGTGCCAGACGGATGACGGTCTGCTCCGGCGCCTCATCGGGTAGCGCGGTCTCGTCGATGTCGGGTATCCGCCGGGTGATGGAATACCCGGCCGCACTCAGCAGCAGCGCACGGCGCGGTGACGAGCTGGCGAGCACGAGATCGGGCATGTCTGCATCCTGGCATGAAGTAGCGTGCACCAAACCAAGGAGTGAACGATGGAACGCACTGTCTTTGAGCAAGAGCACGACCTGTTCAGAGATTCTGTCGAACACTTCATGACGACGGAGATCCTCCCCCACCATGAGACGTGGGAACGGCAGGGCAAGGTCGACAAAACGATGTTCCGCGCTGCGGGGGACGCCGGCCTGCTCGGCATGGCCATTCCCGACGAGTACGGAGGAGGGGGCGTAGACGACTTCCGGTACAACGCCGTCATCAGCGAGGTCTTCGCCGCCTCCGGGGCCGGCGCCTCAGGAGCCTGCATCACCCTGCACAACGACATCTGCCTTCCGTACTTCCTGGAGTACGCCGACGATAAGCAGCGCAAAAGGTGGCTGCCCGGCCTGGCCAGCGGTGACTTGATGACGGCGATCGCGATGACGGAGCCTGGCACGGGATCGGATCTGGCGGGCATCGTGACCACGGCGCAGCGAGACGGAGGTGACTATGTCATCAACGGCTCGAAGACGTTCATCAGCAACGGGATCAATGCCGACCTGGTCATCGTCGTCGCCCGTACCGGAGAGGATCCGCACGGGGGTCTCACCCTGTTCATCGTCGAGGACGGGATGGAGGGATTCGAGCGGGGCAGAAACCTGGACAAGATCGGCTTCCATGCCCAGGACACGGCCGAGCTGTTCTTCAACGACGTCAGGGTGCCGGCATCGAACCGTCTCGGCGACGAGGGTATGGCGTTCGGTCAGCTGATCATGAACCTTCCTCAGGAGCGTTTCAGTATGGCCGTGGGTGCGGTCGCCGGGGCTGAAGCGGCCTTCACGCTGACCCTCGCCTACGCCAAGGAGCGGATGGCGTTCGGCCGACCGATCGGCTCCTTTCAGCACAACCGGTTCGTGCTCGCCGAGATGAAGACCGAGATCGATCTGGGCAGGGTGTTCGTCGACCGCCTGCTCGAAGAGCACATTGCCGGCCGGCTCACTGTCGAGCAGGCCGCAGAGGCAAAATGGTGGACGACCGAAATGCTACGGCGTGTTGTCGACCATGGCTTGCAGTTGCATGGCGGTTACGGCTACATGCTCGAATACCCGATCTCGCGTGCATTCGTCGACGCAAGGGTGCAGACGATCTACGGCGGCACAACCGAGATCATGAAAGAAATCATCGGCCGCGGCCTGGGGGTTTGAGTATCAAGTAGCCGCCTACTTGCTACTTGCTACTTGCTACTGGAAGGCCGAGATCCCCGTGATCGCCTCACCCAAGACGAGGGTATGTATCTCGTTGGTGCCCTCGTAGGTGTAGACCGATTCCAGGTTGTTCATGTGGCGGATCACCGGGGTACTCGAGGGTGATGCCGTTCGCCCCGAGCACGCTGCGTGCTTCCCGAGCCACCTCCAGGGCCGAGCGGACGTTCACCATCTTGCCGAAGCTCACCTGCTGAGCGGTCAGCGTTCCTGCATCTCGTTTTCTGCCGAGATGCATGGCCAGCAGCGTCGCTTGATTGACCTTCACCATCATTTCGACCAGTTTTCGCTGGGTGAGCTGGAATGAGCCGATCGGCCTTCCGAACTGCACCCGGTCCTTGGAGTAGGACAGCGCGGCCTCGTAGCAGGCTCTGGCGGCTCCCGTCGAGCCAAAGACGATGCCGAAGCGAGCCTCGTTCAGACACGACAGCGGCCCCTTGAGACCTACCACATCGGGCAGGATGGCGTCTCCAGAGACTCGTACCCCATCCAGAACGAGCTCGGACGTAACCGACGCCCGCAGCGACATCTTGTAGCGGATGTCGCTTGTAGAGAACCCAGGCGTGTCGGTGGGGACGATGAACCCGCGAATACCGTCTTCGGTGTGCGCCCAGATGATCGCCACGCCGGCGATTCCGCCATTGGTGATCCACATCTTGGTGCCGTCGATGACCCAGTCGGATCCGTCCCGTCTGGCCGAGGTCTTCATCGCGCCCGGGTCGGATCCGGCGTCGGCTTCGGTGAGCCCGAAGCAGCCGATGATCTCGCCGCTCGCCATCGGAGGCAGCCACTGTTGCTTCTGTTCCTCGGATCCGAAGGCCCAGATCGGATACATCGCGAGCGAGCCCTGGACCGAAACGAAGCTGCGCACGCCGGAGTCGCCCGCCTCCAGCTCGCGACAGGCCAATCCGTAGCTGACGGCGCTGGTTCCGGCGGTGCCGTACCCGTCGAGGTGCATTCCGAGCAGGCCCATTGCCCCCATCTCCTTGGCAAGCTCCACGGGGATGGTTCCTTGGGCGAACCAGTCGGCAACATCGGGCAGCACTCGATCGGCGACGAACGCGCGCACGGTGTCGCGAATAAGACGCTCCTCGTCGTCGAGAATGGCGTCGACCTCGAGAAAGTCGCCCCGGTACTCGCCTCCCGGCTTGATCCGAGTGCTCATCTGGCCAGGTTACCCCTCCCTGTTCCCTGCACGATCTGACGGCTCCTGACCCTCACCCCACCACAAGGTGCGCTGTGGGAAGGCGATCTCAATATCGTGTTCGGCCAGCTCGAGCGCCACCGCACGGGCAACGGCGTCGACTGCTCTTCGCTCTTCGATGATCGTCGGTTCGTGCCAGAAGCGAAGCTCGAACTCAATGGCGTTGTCCCCGAACGCGCTGACGAGGGCCTCCGGCTCCGGTTCCGTGATGACGAGTTCGCACTCAGCCGCTGCCGTCTGCAGCGCAGCCTTGGCTTCCTCGAGGTCCGTCCCGTAGACGACTCCAACCTCGAGCGATGACCGCCGCTGCCCCTCTTTGGTGAGGTTGGTGAGGGGCTCGTTGACGACCGTGGTGTTGGGGACGTTGAGCTCCTTGCCGTCGACCGTGCGAATGGTCAGGGTTCGGCCTGTGATCTCGAGCACGGTGCCGGTGCCCACCGCGGTCTCGATCTGGTCCCCGACGACGAACATCGTCGTTCCCTGGAGCACCAGGCCTGCCGAGAAGTTCTCCAGGATGCCGCGCCCGGCGAAGAAGGCGACGCCGGCAACGAGAAGGAGTCCGATCAGGGCGGGGCCGAGGTCAACTCCAAGGACCCCGAGGGCGTAGATGATGCCGACGACGATGACGAACCAGCCGCTGGCGCTGGCCATGAGCAGTTTGTAGTTCTGCGGAAGGTCGGGGAATTTGCGAAGTAGCCGCCCGACCAACCGCCGTGTCAACGCAGCAATGAGAAAGCTGAGGGCGATGATGACGACGGCCCAGACGAAGTCCCACACCGTAATCGCTTTGGTATCGACGACTTGGTCGAGATCGCTTGGGATTCCTATCTGCGCCATGTGGTTCATCGTGACACCGGCTCCGCTTCGAACAGGCTGGTCTGGCCAAACGGCGGTACTCGCCGGATACCGGTCCAGGGGGTGCCGTCCATGAATGCCCAGGAGCGACGGTGGATCCGCGTCGGTCCACAGGCGGCGAGGGCGGCGAGATGTCTGGGGCCGGGATACCCCTTGTTGCTGTCGAAATCGAATCCTGGAAACTCAGGCGCGAGTGCGCGCATCAGCCGATCTCGCGTGACCTTGGCCACGATCGATGCGGCGGCGATGGTCAGTGATGTCGCGTCACCGCCGACGATCCTGGTCGTGCGCGGGTGGCCGACGAAGTCCCAGTTGCCGTCGACGAGCACGTGGTCTGCAGCGACGCCGAGGCCGGAGATGGCTCTCCGTGCGGCGAGGCGTTGCGCACCCGACATCCCCATGTCGTCGCACTCCGCCGGACTGGCGTGGCCGACGCACCAGGCCACCGCCCAGCTCGTCACCCGGTCGAACAGCGCCTCCCGTTCGCTCTCGGTGAGCATCTTCGAATCTCTGATCTTGTATACCCGCCGATCGTGAGGGGTGACAAAGGCACCGACCGATATCGGGCCAGCCCACGCGCCCCGACCGACCTCATCGACCCCGACCACGATCTGACCTCCCGCCGCCCATACCTCGCGTTCCACGATGAGGCCGGGTGGCTTTGATCTGATGGCGTTCCTCAACCTGGGGACGGTCACACGACGAGGTTACCGAGAAAGGTGAGAGTCATGAGGCATGAGTTATCAGCTTTCAGTTATCAGTTGCCAGTTACCAGCCGGACAACACGTTCTCTAGCTGACGGCGGAAGACTTGTGACTTGCGACTCAGTTCAGCCTCGGATCGACAGGAAAATCTGCGTACAGGGCGAGGCCGCTGTCCTGTCGCTTGAGCACCCGCTGCCACAGCGTGTGCGGGACAGGGTCGAAGACGTCGTCGACGCTGGCAGGGACCGGGAACCATGATCCGATTGCGACCTCCAGGTCCAGTTGGTCGGGACCCCACCCCGCATAGCCGGAGAACACGCGGAGGTCTTCCACTCCTGGGAAGTCGGTCGGCGTCTGTGCCAGGTCGATGAAGCCGATGGATCCGAGCACCGGCTCCCACACGTCCGACCGGCCGAATCCGGTGCGACGGGCTACGCCGATCGCTGTCTCTCGCTGCACGGGACCGCCCTCGTACACGCGTGACGGCGGCGTGAGGACCGTGCGCCAGTCTTCGACGAAGTCGGTGGCGGCAAGCTCGAGTGGACGGTCGAGCACGACGCCCACCGCGCCTTCGTCGTTGTGAGCCATCAGCAACACGACCGAGCGGTAGAAGTTGGGGTCGAGCAGCGTTGGGGAGGCGATCAGAAGCGACCCGGCCAACCTGTCCATTGCCGACGCGGTCAGTTCGAAGCCTTCTGCTGATTCCGATCCTGGATCAGCGTTCCACCGGAGAGGATCGAGACGTGGCCGTCTTCCCATCTGACTTCGACGGTGTCTCCATCGACCCGCTCAATGACGCCGCGACGCGGCCGTCTTCCGACGGTCTTGGTGAGCGTCTTGATATGCGTGCCCTTGCGTAACGCCATGCGACCTCCTCGAGTCCCGATGCTACGACTTCTGGTGACTCTGTGTGCTTGGCCCCTCGCCTCTGACCCGCGTTTGGAACGAACCCCGAGGACGGGACCGACCGGTAGGCTCTCGTCGCTATGGACTACACCTCGTTACCCAAGGCGGTCCTCCACGACCATCTCGACGGCGGGCTGCGCGTCGCCACCATCATCGAGCTCGCCGACGGCGCCGGGTATACGCAGCTTCCGACCATGGATGAGGCAGAGCTGACCGAGTGGTTCCACCAGAAACAATCAGGGTCGTTGGAGCGATATCTCAAGGCGTTCGAACACACCTTCGGCGTGATGCAGAACCAGGACGCGATCCGCCGTGTCGCCTACGAGGCCGGCGTCGACCTGGCGGCGGACGGCGTGGTGTACGCCGAGGTGCGCTTCGGCCCAACCCTGCATACCTTCGACGGGTTGACACGCGAGGATGCCATCGAAGCCGTGCTCGACGGATTCGGCAGCGCAAGCCGAGACACCGGAATCGTCATCTATGGCATCGCCACCGCGCTCCGACATGAGACCGACTCCGAAGAAGTCGCCAACGCCGCAGTTCCTTTTGCCGGGCTGGGAGTTGTCGGTTTCGATCTGGCTGGGCCCGAGGCCGGCAACCCGGCGGACGACCATGAACCGGCGTGCCGGCTCGCCTCGGAACACGGTCTGGGTTTGACCATCCACGCTGGCGAAGCAGACGGCCCGAACTCGATGTGGCGAGCGCTGGCCCACTGTGGGGCGCAGCGAATCGGGCACGGAACCAGGATCGTCGACGACACCACCGTCCTGGACGGTGAGTTGACCGACCTCGGCTCACTCGCCAGGCGGGTTCGCGACCATCGGGTTCCGCTCGAGGTCTCGATCACTTCCAACCTCCACTCTGGTTCCTTTGCACCGCAGATCCAGCATCCGTTCGGTGCCCTCTATCGCGCCGGGTTCAACGTGTCGATCAACACCGACAACCGGCTGATGAGCGCGACGACTGCGAGTCTCGAATATGAGCTCGTGATTGACGACTACGGGCTGACCCTTCCCGACCTCGGCTCGATCACGTCCAACGCGATCGAGGCTGGGTTTGGAGACTGGCCAACCCGGCGGCGGTTGATCGACGAGGTGGTGCTCCCGGCTTACGCGAGCGCGGCGTCCAACCAGTCGGCAACGTCGGAGAGCACTTGATCCCCCTCGGGCTCGTTGTGTAGCTCGTGGCGGAGGCCCGGGTACAGCTTCCGTTCCACGCCATCGACCGCAGCAAGAGGCGCCGACGCCATCGGTGGGACGAGGCGATCTTCCGCACCGTGGATGACCAAGGTAGGTACGTCGATCTTGTGGAGTGAAGCCCTTGCCGCCTCCTGGGCGTTGAACCCCTCGAGGCCGAATCTGGCGGTTGCCTTGGTCTGCACCAATGGATCGGCGAAGTACGCCTCGCCGACCGCAGGGTCACGAGACAGCTGGGCTCCATCGATTGAGTTTGGGAGGCTCAGCTTCGGCGTCACTCGGCCCAACACCTGAGCTGCTGCATGCAGCACAGCCGGAAGTTCGTCGTCCAAGGCCGGAGCCGACAAGACTGCAGCGTCCGGCCTCCGATACGCCGAGGTGAGGTAGTGCGTCCCGATCAGGCCCCCAAACGAATGCGCGTACAGCACCCAGGGCCGGTCCCTGCCAACGCCGTGTGCCACCGCATCCAGGTCATCGACCATCTGGTCGAAGGAATCGACATGAACTCGTGCACCTCCCGACTGCCCATGTCCGCGGAGGTCGAAACCGGTGACCGCATAACTGCGGCCGACGAAGAACGCGGCAACGTGATCCCACCGTCCGGAATGCTCGCCGAGCCCGTGAACCATCAGCATGTCTCGTTTGGGATCGTCCGGTGCCCAGGATCGAGTGAACAGCTCGATGCCGTCGGATGCTTCGATGGACCCCGTTGCCGTCATCGCTCCTCAGTCAGGCCAAGGATGGTCGTTTCCAGTGCCGTAGCATATCCGGTGAGATCCCCGGCCATGCCAACCGGTTCCGGGGAGATTCTGAGGCCCCCAGGGAGCTCGGGGAATCCCGTCAAGGGCATGCATCCGGAGAGGGTCATTCGCGCTGCCACCTCCACAGGGTCGACGCTGAGCAACAAGGTGAGCACCGGGCTCTGCGGGAAGAAAGCAACGGTCACCCCGCGCATCTGATCGAGCTGTTTGGCGAGGTCTTTGGTCGCGCTCAGCTTGCGTTGAGCAGTCTGCAGGTCATGGGCGCCGGCAAGCTCGACCGTCGCCACGGCACCGGTCGCACGACGCAGCGAAGACCAGGGCCCGGCAACGGCCACCCAACGAGGCGCCGCCGGGAGGTCGAAAACACCGAGCAGGTTGGGATGACCCGCGATCACAACGTCTTCTGGACCTACATCTGCTGGGACCACCGTCTTGCCATAGACAAAGGGCAGCTCTTCGACAGCTCCGGATTCGACCAGGGAGCGCCGCAACGTGGGGTCGAGGGCTCGGGCTACCAGGATTCGCTGAGGGTGGAGGTGATCGACGACGTCGATGACAGCACCGACCCCCGCTGCGGTCATGTCTTGATGAATGGAGGGTCGACCTGCTGTGCGGGTACCCAGTCGTGGCGAATCTCCACCTCGATCGGTGTCCCAGGCTCGATCGGGGGTGCGAGATATCCCATTCCGATCCCGTGGCCGAGTGTGGGGCTGAAATTTCCGCTGGTGACTTCGCCGGTCGACGATCCGGCACGTAGCCGATGTCCATTGCGCGGAATGGTGCGACCCTCGCAGGCGAAGGCGACGAGCGCCTGCGGCACGCCGTTGTCCTGCTGCCGAGAAACCTCTGCCTTGCCGACGAAGTCGTGGTCCCATCCAATGACCCAGCCGAGGCCCGCCTCCAGCGGCGTAGTCGATTCGTCGAGATCTTGTCCCCACAGCGGGTAACCCATCTCGAGTCGAAGCGTGTCGCGGGCGCCGAGACCGCAGGCTGTTGCCCCCGCCTGCAGCAGGGCTTCGAACAGGTTCTGTCCCGACTCAGATGGGACGGCGATCTCGGCTCCTCGCTCTCCGGTGTACCCGGTGCCCCCGGCGCGAAACCAGCCACCCTCGAACTCACCATCGATCACCCGGAACCGGCCGGGCATTGTCCCGATCACCGATTCCACGACGCCCGGCGAGTCTGGCCCCTGGACCGCTATCAGCACGGTCTCGTCGCGCACGGCCGCTACCGCTGTCGCGGTATCGGTGTTGTCGACGAATCGGCCGAGGATCTCGTCGAAGTTGGTACCGTTCGGCATGACCCAATAGCCGTCGTTGGCATAGCGCCAGACGATGATGTCGTCCACGACTCCACCCCGATCGTTGAGCGCCATGGTGTATTGGGCCCGACCGGCGGCGATCGTGGTCACGTCGTTGCACAGTTGATAGCGAACGAGTTCGGTTGCTCCCGGCCCGGTTACGTCAAACCGGCCGAGGTGCGACACGTCGAAGAGCCCGACCGATTGTCGTACCGCGGCGTGTTCGGCGAGAACCCCGTCGTATTGGACCGGCATTTCCCAGCCCCCAAAGTCGGTGAACCGCGCCCCAAGGCGTTGGTGGAGATCATGGAGCGGCGACTGCGGCAGGAGGTCTCCTCGTCGGGGTGACCCAGGCTAGCTCAGCCGATATCGGCGTCCCGATCGGCGAGGTTGGTCACCTCGACCGGGCCGGGGATGCGCGTCGGAGCTGACGGGTGGGCGACGTCGTCGGGTTCGGCCAGCTCATATTTGACAAGGAGGTGGAGGTAATCCCGTTGGTAAAAGACCTTGCACCGGATCTCCGGGTACAGATCCCTGAGTTTCCGGATTTTCTGGTTCTTCTTGGTGACCAGCTTCTGGTTCATCGTCGTGATCTCGATGTAGAGATCATCATCCGGGAGATAGAAGTCGGGCCTGAAGTACTTGGTGGGCTCTCCAGCGTCGTCCCACTCGATGGCAAAGGCCCGCGGTTCGTATTCCCAGGCCACATCGTAGAAGTCGAGCAAACTGGCGAACTCCCGCTCGCTCCTGTGAGCGAACTGAGTCTCGTCTGCAGGGCCAGGACCGAGTTCGCCGTTTAGTGTGCCGCTGCGCTCGATCGTCCCACCTCGGTGTCCGCGTGGTCGGGATAGAGCCGGTGGATCTCACCGACGAGCTCGTCCTCTACTGGGCCAACGGCGATCCCGAAGACGCCCTGACCGCCCTTGAACACGTCGACGACCTCCGAGGCGCTGTGAGCGGCGTAGATGGTGATTCCGTCCGAAAGCAACGTCACGTCGGTGAGCGGAGACTCCGAAGCAAGCTCAACGCTCAAGATTTCCATAGCCTTGCGGATCTTTTTCAACGACATACCAGCGTCTAGCAGCCGTTTGACCACCTTGAGCTGGACGACATCGCTGAAGCTGTACAGACGCTGGCTGCCCGAACCGCTGGCTTCCTGAACCGACGGCGTGATCAGCCCAGTCCGGGCCCAGTAATCGAGCTGCCGGTACGAGATCCCGACGAGGGTGCACACTTGTGGGGCGCGATAGCCGTCGATTATCTGTCGCTCGTCTGTCATGTTGCTTCCTCCAGTGCCCAACTAAGCTTACACCGATGTAATTCCCAAGGCCGAACTACGCCGGTGAAACTAGGACCGGGAGCGACATGTTGTCAACAACCCATGTGGATAAGTCGGTGAGTCGCAAGTCGCAGGTCACGAGTCACAAGCAAGACGGGACTTGAGACTTGAGACTTGGGACTCGTGACTTCGTGCTTCAGCTCTGTGCCGGTGCCTCGAAGTCGTCGGGGTTGATGTCGTCGAGGAACTCCTTGAATTGCTCGATCTCAGCCTCTTCGTCCTCGTCGTGAATCTCGACGCCTGCCTCGTCGAGAAGGGCGCGTGAGGCGAACACCGGCGCACCGGTACGGGTGGCCAGAGCAATTGCGTCGGACGGTCGGCTCGAGATCGTCAATTCGTCACCATCTGCGCCGAGAATCAGGTCGGCGAAGAACGTTCCCTCGTCGAGACCGGTGACGTTCACCTGCTCGACATCGGCGCCAAGCGCTTCGAGAATCGTGCGGAGCAGGTCGTGGGTGAGCGGTCGGGCGGTTTCCACACCCTCGAGCGCCAGAGCGATCGCTGTTGCCTCAGGCGTTCCGATCCAGATCGGTAGATATCGGTTGCCGTCGCGCTCACGCAGCAACAGGATCGGCGTATTCGTCGGCAGCTCTACCCGCACCCCGATGATCTCCATCGGCACCTGGTCATCCATCCGCCTAGCCTATCACTGGCGGGCTGATCGGCCCCCTGGGACGGCATGCTCGGGGAAGGTACGGTGGGCGAGAGCGAGCGGATCTTCCTGAAGTACGGACAGATCTAGTGCCGCCCAGATCGAGCGTAGGTTGCGGTACTTCCCCTGCCAATCCATGCCGTATCCGAGCAGGTATTCGTCGGCAACCTCGAACCCGGCGTAGTCGACAGGGACGTCCACGATACGGCGCTTGACCTTGTCTACCAGCGCCACGGTCTTCACCTCGAGCGCTCCCCTGGCGAGCAGCATCTTGCGCAGCGTGGACAGGGTCAGGCCGGTGTCGACGATGTCCTCGACGAGAAGGATGAACCGCCCGTCGAGTGGTATTGAGGTGTCCATCGCGATCGACACTTTCCCGTCGTACCCGAAGCGGGTGAGAGCGAGAAAGTCGATCTCGGACCGAAGCGGGAGCCCGTTCGCCAGATCGCGGAGAAACGGCACCGAACCCCGCAGGATCCCAACGACAACCGGCTCGATATCACCGAGGTCCTTCGAGATCTCGGCGCCGAGCTGGGCTACGCGATCGGCGAGAGTAGCTTCATCGATGACTTCGACGAAGGGGTCGGTCACGAGTCAGGCTCCCTATCCACGCCGGGAACGGTGTCCTTTAGCCAGTCACCGATGAGTGCTGCCTTTGGCAGATCGGCGAGCGCTGAGAGTTTCCAGCGCCCGTCGTCGAGGGCCGGCATCACGCTGAGCCGTCTCATCTCTCCTTCCGACAGTCCGAGGTCGGGGACCGGAACCCCTGCTCCTCCCTGCTCGGCGAAGAACGGACGGAGCCAGCGGTCGCGCAACCCGTACGTGGAGAAGCCCCATTCGAGCATTTCGCGGGTATCGCTGAAGTGATCCTCGGTACCCATCACCACACCGACCAGGCGCCGATCGCCCCGTTCGGCGACCGAAAGCAGCACCCGCTCGGCCAACGGTGTATCCCCGGTCTTCAGCCCGACCACCCCTGGGTAGGCACCGAGGAGAAGGTTGGTGTTCTTGAGCAGGCGGTTCCCACCGGTCGGATCGTCCCGGAGCTTGACGAGTCGGATGCGAGCGATGTCCTGTATCACCTGGTAGTCGAGTGAGGCCAGCGTCAGCTTCAGCAGGTCGTTTGCCGTCGAGTAGTGATCGGGTGCGTCTAGGCCGTCCGGGTTGGCGAAGCGGGTGTTGGTCATGCCGAGCTCGGTTGCCTTTTGGTTCATCTGATCGACGAATGCGTCGACGCTGCCGTCCCCCACATGCAATGCCAACGTCCTGGCTGCGTCGTTGCCGGAGCGGACCAACATGGCGACGAGTAGCTCGTATACGCGCCACTCCTCGCCGGCAACCAGTCCCGCCGATGACCCAAAACCGGTTGTGGCGACCTCGGGGATGGTGACCGTGTCGTCGAGGCGCATCTCGTCGAGCACGATCATCGCGGTCATCACCTTGGTGACAGACGCCATCGGGCGTCGGCGGTCCGCATTCCACGACGCCAGCTTCACATCGGCGCTCTCGTCGTGGATCGCCCACGAAAACGACTCCAGTGCCGGAGGCGCGCCGGACTCGCTCATCGGTACCGGCAGAGGAGCCGGGGGCACCAACGACGCGACGGCAAGACCGAGGGAGACAAGGGCTGTGAGAATCATCGATCCAGAAGACGCCGAAGCCTACCCCTGACCATGCTTTCTTGAAGCTGGGCGGCCGCCTGCGAGCAATCGGCGAGGATCTCCCCGGAACGGCGCCGGTTCTCCGGGTTCCTATGTCGTAACAACGGGGCCACGAGCTGGCCGAGGAGGTCGGTCTGCCGGTCCGCGGCAAGCCTGATCCCACGCAGGTGGCGGGGCTCCAGGCCATGGACTAGCAAGCGATGGGCGGCTCTGGCGATCGACAGATCCGAGTCTCGGAACACCTCAGTCCCGTCGGGGAGCTCCGAGGGCTCCAGGATTCCCACCTCGACGAGGGCGTCGACTTGGCTGGTCGAGAGCCCCGACGACCGTATCAGCTCGGAGGCCGTCAGCGACACGCCGGACGATGCGAAGTAGGTCTCAGGCGGCGGCCCCGTCTCGGGGGCAACCGGAGACTCCTCCCCCACCTCCCACGCCGCAAGCTTCGACTTGATCACCTTCAACGGGAGATAGTGGTCTCGCTGTTCCTGCAGCACGTACTCGACACGGCGGACGTCATCGTCGGTGAATATGCGGTACCCGCTTGATGACCGGCCCGGCTGGACCAAGCCCTGGGTTTCGAGAAAGCGCAGCTTGGAGACTGTGAGATCGGGGAAGTCGGGCTTGAGGAGGTTGATGACTTCGCCGATGCTCCGGGTTCTTGCTGCCCGCAGCGGCGACGCCCTCATCAAATATCCCCGCGCGCCACGACTAAATGAAACTTGCCGATGATGAGCTTGTCGTCTGCGTCGAGGGCAGCCGAATCCGCCCATATACCGTTGACGTACGTCCCGTTGGTCGACCCGAGGTCTTCGACCCGGAGGCCGGTATCGTCGACGAAGAGCTTGGCGTGGTGGCGTGACACCGTGACGTCGCCCAGGAAGATGTCGCAGTCGCCACCGCGACCAACCAGAGTGTCCCCTGGCCCCAGCACATAGGTGAGCCCTGCCTGTGGGCCGGAATCCACCGTCAGTGCCCAGCCGAAGGCACCGGCGACGCTGCTTCCGGAACCCGCCCCTGCCGGTTCAGCGGTGGGGTCATAGATGACCGTTGGCTCGTGTTCGACGTGCTCGGGGCCGTCGTTGTCTGTCATGGGCGTATCGTACCCCAACCCTCGACCATTGCTTGAGGGTTTCTCTCTCGCTACTCGGCCTCGATCAGGGCGCGATAGGCGGCAGCGTCCATGAGTGAAGACAGATCAGGTTCGCCTCCGGGGTCGATGGCGGCGAACCAACCATCCCCGTAGGGGTCGGCGTTGACCAGCTCCGGGGTGTCCATGAGGGCGTCGTTGACGGCTACGACCGTTCCCGCAACCGGCGCGTATACGTCGTTGACCGACTTGGTCGACTCGATCTCAGCGAAGCTCTCCCCGGCGGCGACGGATCGGTCCAAATCCGGCAGATCGACATACACAACGTCCCCGAGCGCGTCTTGGGCAAAATCGGTGACGCCGACGCTGACCATGCCGGTGTCATCGACGCGGACCCACTCGTGGTTTTTGGTGTACCGCAGATCCTCTGGAACGTTCAACCGTGCCTCCCCGCTGGTGTGTGGCACCTTACCGCGACGGCGGTGCGCCTTCTGAGATCGCGACACCGCTCCATCGGCCGGTGGTGTGATCCACAAACGCTCACGCGGTTTCGTTGGCCTTGATCGTGGCGAGAAGGTCGCCGAAGTAGGCGATGCCGACCGCGTAGTAGAGCACGATCCCGATCAGTCCGACGACTGCGGACACTGATTCCACCCACGCGATCTCGAAACCAACGGCGATGTACAACCCGACGATGGCGCTGTAGAGGAGAAGCGTCGCCAGCTTCCCCATCCGGCGAACGTCGAGGCGGGTCACGCCCTGGCTCCATCCGTAGAAGACACCGACGGCGATGAGCACCTCGCGAATGATGATCGCCCAACCCAGCCATCCCGGCAGCACCCCGGCGATCAGGCCGACGATGACGGCAACCGCGATAGCGATCCGGTCGGCCAGTGGATCGAGAAACTTCCCTACCTCGGACACCTGGTCGAGACGACGGGCGAGGTAGCCATCGACCCAATCGGTCGCACCGATCACAGCGAGGAGCAGTCCGGCCAACCCGACCTGGTCGATGGCGACGAGCCAGATGAACACGGGAACGAGAAGCAGCCGGACCACGGAGATTGCGTTCGGGATTGTCAGCGCAGATCGATCCATCGTCAGGTCACCCGAACGACCCGGAACCTGACCCTGGCTAGCTCTTCTTCCTCAAAATCGACGACGAAGGCGTATCCCTTGGCATCGGGAAATTCGATGTTGTGGAATGGGCTGACGATGGGAACGATGCTCGTCGCACCGGGAGGAAGGTTTGGTGGCGCTCCCACACGCAACTTGCCCTTCGCCTCGACGTCCATTGGCTTCCCGTCCTCATCGAAGAGCGAGATGGAAATTTCGAGGTCGCGATGGCGCTCGTCTGGATCAACTTCGGCGACCATGGCCAACGCCAGCGTCCGGTGAACGATCGGAAGGGTGCGCGCGGAAATGGTGTCGAATCCGCCCCCGAGAACGAACAGCTTTCCGCCCTGCACCTGGGCAGCGTCCGCCAGCATCGCCGTGGTCAGCCTCATGGCTCGGCGCCCGAGTCGCTCCGGAGGCTGGCTTCGAGGTGGATGTGGAGGTGGGTGACGCCCATTGCCAGGAACCATAACCGCGGCATTGCCAGAAAGACTCGGCCACGGGTGGGGCCTATGCCCTCCTGGTTCTCAGATTGGGAGCGAGAGGTAACCTGCCGAAGGATAGGGATCAGTCGTCGTCTCGGCCCTCGTGACGGCGTTTCTTTTTCACCCGTCGGCGATATTGGCTCCGGCGCAGTCGTTCGTTGAGGAAGAGCCCAAGGACGCTGATCCCGGCGATGACGTACGCGACCGTGAACAGCTTGGCGGCGTCGGTTGTTGGCACGAGATCACCGAAACCGACGGTGGTCACGGCCACCACACTGAAGTAGAGGCTGTCGACCCAGCTCCAGTCCTCGAGGAAGTGAAATCCGACGGTCCCACTGGTCACGACGATCAGCGCTGCAGCAGAGATCACTTTGAAGGCGTGGTCGTCCCACACCTCAGCGGCTGCGCTGAATTCCGAATCAGGGTCGATTCCGCCCATCATGGGATGACCCTACCTTCGCGCCATCGAGGAACCCCGGATCCAGTCGATGCAACGATGGTCCGTCAGGAAGCCAGTCTGTCAAGGCAGCATTGAGCCGGACATGAATAGGGTGGAATGTCTACATGGCTTGAGGTGGTGATGCCGGATCCTGCCGACACGAGGCACGAGTCAGCCGAGCGGCGGTTCGACGCGCTGTATCGGGACCACCATCAGGAAGTCCTCGCCTACTGCATCAGGCGACTCCCGGCATCGGACGCCGAGGACGCCGCCGCCGAGGTGTTTGCCGTCGCCTGGCGGCGCCTCGACGAGGTCCCAACCAGAGAAGAAGCGGTGCGTTGGTTGTATGGCGTGTCGCAGCGGGTGGTGTCGAACCAGTGGCGCAGCAGGCGACGCCGCCGGCGCCTTACCGGTCGGCTCGGAGGCCTCGGCACGGTCCAGCCGGAGACACCGGAGGTCCAGGTAGTGCGGTCGGAGGAACAGGAGATGGTGACCCGCGCTCTCTCGCAGCTGCGTTGGACGGACCAGGAGATCCTCAGGCTGGCCACTTGGGAGCGGCTGCCACACAGTGGTATCGCCGAGCTACTCGATATCTCAGAGCCCGCCGTCGGGCAGCGCATCTTCAGGGCGCGCAAGCGGCTCGCCTCCGAAGTGGAGCGCCTCGACAGAGGCCCGAGATTGCAGGTCCCGCTACCGAGAAAGAAGGCGGGTTGATGTGAACCAACAAGACAGTCTCCTCGAACTGCTGGGTCAGGCGAACCCGATCCCGGATCCGAGTCGGATCTACGAGGATGTGGAACCAGCACGGCGCTTCCGCGCAGCCGTCGAACAGAAGAGACAGCAACCGCAGCGACACGGAGCGCGGGTGATGGTCCCGCTGTCCCGGCAGAATACGGCGGGATGGCTTGCGGCAGCCCTCACCTTCGCCGCCGTGGTTGTTGTTGGCGGCGTGGGGTTGCTTTTCCCCCCGGGGAGAAGAGCCGATCGTTGAGGAACGCCCGATCGTCAGCACAACGGCGGCTGAGCCAGACCCTGCCCCTTCGACGACCGTGCCACCGGACCCGTCGACGACCACTCCCCTACCGTCCACCAGCTCCACGACGCCATCGTCCTCGACAACCACAACCACGACGACGACGACCGTCGTGCCACCCCCGCCCACGTCGTTCCTCTCGGGTGCGGCGCTGCCGGTCCCCGAGGGTGTTCGTGCTCCTGGACCGATTATGGGGGAAGGCCCAGGGATCTGCGACAACGACGACGAGATCTTGTTCCACACCGGTCCCCCCGCCATCATGCGCCCGTCGCTGATATACGAAGGCGGGTTGGGACCGTTCTTCTGTCTCGTTGGATTCGACGTGGAGAGGCCGATCACAGTGGCGGTGTCGGTCGATGGCATCAAGCTGCGCGAGTTCGTGATCGAGCCCGAGTGGGATATTGGGGGTGCAGGCGCGATTGGCGATTCGTATGCTTTCGTGTGGCGCAGCCTGCAGGCCGATCCGCTCGGCGAGTACGAGCTCGTTGCCACGCAGGGCGCTCTAGGTGCGGCGACGAGTTTTGAAGTGATTGCACCACGGAGCCGCGGAATCACTATCGAGCCGCGCGCCGTCACCGCGGGCACGCCGGTTGAGATCGTGCTTTTCGGATACGAGGCCAATACCGAGGTACCGCTGCGCTTCTACCGGGAGCAAGCCGAGCCGGCGTTCCCACCTAATGACATGCTGCTTCTCGACTACATCGGCACCACCACCGTGACCACCGACGAGGCCGGCTGGGCCCTCCTGCGGCTCGAGACTGGGACCGAGGATCCATTGAGGGGCTATTTCGTGGAGCCCACCCCGGAGTCGGGGTGGCAGCCCTCAGGTTGTGTCTGTCCTTTCTCCCCGGATGTGTTCGAGCTGGTCCCGTGACGAGAGCGCGTGTACTTTCCTCCCCGAGGAGGCAGACGCATCGACATCGCCCTCGTTCGAGCCGTACCCGACTCGTTCGTCGACGCGCTCGTCGGCGCATCCAGCGTGACGCTCGATGTGGAGCGAGCCCGCGGCCAACATGTCGCCTACGTGTCGCTGCTCGAATCGGCCGGTTACGCCATCGCGCACATCGCTGCTGATGAGCGCCATCCCGACAGTGTTTTCGTCGAAGACACAGCCGTGGTTGTGCAGGCGACGGCGGTCATCGCACGTTCCGGCGCACCGGCGCGCCGCGGCGAGGGTTCCGGATTCCTGATGCGCGGTTCCATCTACAGTGCGACCGTTCGGACTCATAGGAGGGGTGTGCAATGACGCAGTTCATGATGGTCTACAAGGGTGAGGCCACCGACATGGCCGACATGAGCGAGGAAGAGGGCGCCGCCGTGATGGCGAAGTGGGGCACGTGGATGGAAAAGGTCGGCCCTGCGTTGAGCGACGTCGGCACCCCGTTTGGCCCGGCGAGCTCACTCGTCGACGACGGAACCTCGGGGACGGCGCTCTCGCTCACCGGTTACTCGATCGTTGAGGCCGACGACATGGGCTCGGCACGAGCGCTGGCCGACGGCCATCCGTACCTCAGCGAAGGCAAGGGCGACTATGCCATCGACATCTTCGAGCTGATGCCGGTTCCGTTCCAGGAATAACACCTTCCCACGATTCCTCTGATTGCTAGGGGGGTTGGGCGCTGGTGGTGTAGGTGTGCCCGAGTTTGCTAGTCCATTGGTGGTCGCCGTTGGGAAGGTGTTGGTGTTCCCATCCGGCTTGATGTCTGATCCGGTGGTCGTGTCGGCACAACGGTGCGAGATTGTCGATGCGGGTGGATCCGCCATCTACCCATCGGATTCGATGGTCGAGGTCGCAGTCCGTGGCGGGCATGCGACACCCAGGGAAGATGCAAGTCTGATCGCGGGTTTCGACCGTTCGGCGTTGGTTGGCGGTCGGGCGGCGTCGGATCGTCCCGTCATGGAGGGGTCGGCCGGTGGGGGGGTCGGTAATCCTGTAGCGCCAATCGGCATTCTCCTGTTCGGTGGCGACCTGTCTGGCGATGTCGGCGATGACGGGGCCATAGCCGTTCAACTCGCCCGCATGTTCCGACAACCCGGCGAGGGTGTCCAGGTCGACCTGGACGTGGACACCACCACCGCTGTTGCTTTGGTAACTCTTGCCGTCGAGTAGGTCGAGGTAGACGTCGGCGCGGAGTTGATCCATCGTCCGAGGCTCACCGGTGGTGTTGAGGCTCCTTGCCAGGTGGTTGATCTTGCGTGACAGCGCAGCGACCCGGTGTGGTGGGAGGTCGAGGCCGAGCAGGTTGGCGGTTCCCGAATCAGTCGGTTCGGTCACCACCCGCCGGTCCTTGACCGCATATTCGTAGCGGTCCTGGGCGTGGCGAGGGTCGGCTTCGAGACACAACCGGTCGATCCGGGCCTGGAGTTGTCCGGTGGTCAAGCGTGATGCGTGGTCGATGATCCGCTCCACGACCGATTGGGCAACCCCGATAGGCAGATGTGTGGTGCGGTGCGCAAACAGCTTGGCTCGCCGTACATCAATATCACCCGCCGCCAACGCATCCCACACCTTGGGCAGGCGCCGCTGCAAGTTCAAAGCGAATTCGAGTTCACGGTCAGTGGCGCGGCGAGTCAACGAGAGCGCGGCACGGATCTCGGCAGCAGCCGATTCGGCAGCCGACATGAGGTCATCGTCATCCATGCTGTCCACCACGGCGGTCATGTCGTCATAGACCCGGGCTTGGAAGTGAGATGCCATGCGTTGATGAGCCCGCATCACGACGATCTGGTCGTGGCCAGAGAGCTTCCTCACCTCGACAGCTAGCAGGATTACCGCAAGCATCGGGCCGGGTTCCATCTTGTCCAACCCGGGTGGGATCACGTCGTATTCTGCACCGAACATACGTTCGATGATACACCACGCCTAGGACAGAAACCAGCGGAAATTGGTCGGGCCGATCGGCTCGCTGGGGGAAGGACCTTCGAGATCATTGGCGCTGCAGAGGAGGGATCCCGACTCGAGGTTGCTTCGTCGGGCTGGCCCGATTTGAACCGGCGACCGGTTGCCCTCCTCACCGACGAGGCTTCGGGTGGGTGTGTGTCTAGTCATCTGTGCAGCGGAGGTTTATGTCTCACCAGCTGCGTCTTCGCTACCGATACCAGATGGCGGGCCTTTGTTTGGGACCCCAAGAGTGAGCAGATTCGCTGATATGTATACCGGTAGAGGGAATGGCGATCGCGCACAGCTTGCCGCGACCAGGCCGTCTTTGGGCCCCGGAGGCCGATCGACCAGCAGCTTTGACGCTATTCGGCTTATCGCTGCCTTTGCGGTGTTGGTGAGCCATCACTTCGGTCTGGTCAGAGGCGAGCAGCCCCTTGTCCCCGGTTTTGGTTCTCTTGGGGTATTCGCTGTGACGGTTTTCTTTGTGATCAGTGGCTACTTCGTTGCCTTGAGTTGGGACAGGGAGCCCGACCCGGTGCGGTATTGGAAGAAGAGGGCGCTTCGAATCCTCCCTGCTCTTGTAGTTGTTGTTGGAATATCGATTCTGATCATCGGTCCCGCTGAGACGAACCTATCTCTTGGCGACTATGCGACGAACGCGGCGACCTGGAGCTATTGGAGAAACGCCGTGCTTGTGCTCGGAATCCAGTTCGACCTTCCTGGTGTGTTCACCGCAAAACCCATGTCTGCGGTGAATTTGTCGTTGTGGTCGCTTCCAATCGAGCTGATCATGTATGTATCCATTGTCATTGCGGGAATCGCGCTTCGAAGGTTTTCCAGATGGGCGTACCCCGTCCTGGCGACGATCTTTGCGCTTGCTTGGTGGATCATTCCTGGAGACCAATTCGGCACAACGCTGCAGACACTCAATCTTGGCGTGTTCTTCCTCGCCGGTGCCGCGATCTATTCATTCGGTCTCCTGAGGCGCATCACGCCCTCCTTTCTGGCGGTATGTGTCGTCGTTGTGGTCCTTGCCGCGGCACTAGATGGGCCCCAGACCAAGCTGCTGCTGTGGATCTTCTTTCCGATGGTCGTTCTCGGACTTGGCGCACTCCCCTCCGCGCTTGGAAAAAGAGTCGCAGCCATGGGGGATATCAGCTACGGCGTATATCTGTGGGCCTTTCCGATTCAACAGATCGTGATCGCCCACCTCTTGGGATTGGTCGGATTCTGGGTTTCGATGCTGCTCGCCGCAATCGTGACAACCGCATTGGCGCTGGCGTCGTGGCACCTTGTAGAGCGACCTGCCCTCCGGCTGAGAGACCGAGGCAACACCCGACCGGAGACGGTCCCGGCCGATGAGCGGCGACTCGTGTTGCCCAATCCGAGCCCGGACAGCGCGTAACCGACGGCCACTGCGAACGGGCCGGGCACCGCCTCGCTCAGGCGCCTCACCGGCCTCAGATACGGGCTGGCTCGGCGTGACTCAGCGCCTTCAGGACAGCCTGTTCGAAGTCCTCCGGGGTGAAGGGCTTTGCCAGGTAACCCTGGCAGCCTGCCTCAAGACAGCGCTCGAGGTCGTTCGGCATGGCCAATGCTGTCACCGCAAGTACCGGGATCGAGGCTGTGGCCGGATCGGCTTTCAGCAATCTGGTGGCAGCCAATCCATCCATGACGGGCATCTGAATGTCCATCAAGACAAGATCCGGGTTGTGGGCCCGGGTGAGTCTCACCGCATCGGCTCCGTTTTCGGCCTGGACAACCTGCCATCCCCTTGTCTCCAGGAGATCGGTCATCATCGACAGGTTGATGCCGTTGTCTTCGGCGACCACGACCGTTCGCGAATGCACGCCGAGATTGATGTCTTCTGCGGGTTGCGTCCTCAGAACAGGCGGCGGTGTCTTGGCGGGTTCAGTGGAGAGAGGCCACAAGATGCGGAACGTAGAACCTTCCCCCAACACGCTGTTCACAGTTATCTGGCCCCCGTGCATCTCGACGATCCGCCTGCTCAGCGCCAGGCCAAGCCCGGAACCCCCGTGTTTTCGCGCAAGAGTGCCGTCGATCTGGTGGAAGGGGTCAAAGATCCGATCTAATTCTGCGGGCTCGATGCCGATTCCAGTGTCCCGAATAGTGATCTCGGCACCGTCGTCGGTCATTGTTGCCTCGACTCCAACCCGACCCTCAGCGGTAGTGAACTTCACCGCATTCGTCAGCAGGTTGAGCACTACCTGCCGGAAACGGCGGGCATCGGCATGGACGATGATCGGCTGTTGATTCGGATCCTCAACCAACTCGACCATCCCGTCCGGGGCGCTGGATCGGACAAGTTCCACCGACTCGCGAAGCGCTTCAAACAGATCGACCTGGATCAGGTCGAGTTGTTCCTTGCCCGCTTCGATTCTCGCCAGGTCGAGCAGATCATCTATGAGCGCGAGGAGATGGCCACCCGAGGTGGAGATCTTCTGTACGTAGTCAAGCTGTTTGTCGTTGAGGGGTGCAATGGATTCATTTGCCAATATCCCACTCAGCCCTATGACGGCGCTGAGAGGAGTCCTCAGTTCGTGGCTCATGTTCGCCAGGAAGGATGTCTTCAGCCTATCGGCTTCGAGCGCTTCGTCGCGAGCGAGCCGGAGCTCGTCGGTTTGGGCAACCAGATGCGCTGTGGCCCGGCGAGCTTCAGAAGCAGCTTTCTGCCTGCTGTTCATCAGTGCGTAGCCTGCCAGGCCTATTGCCGCGCTGGTGGCCAATCCAAGAATCGCAAAGAGTCGAGGCAAAACGCCAAGCACCGGGTCTCCGAACCGGCTTTGCGTTTCGACGGCGGTGACGATCCAGCGACGATCGGCGACCTGGATGGTGCGTTCCGAGGAGAGTCCTCCCTTTTGGGTCGCCGCACTCGACCCGGCGGCCAGGAGGACGGTCGAAGCAGGGACCGTGTCGTCGACTGCCCCCGCGTCGAAGAGGGAGAAGCCAATGCCGGGTGGTTGACTCGCGGCTGCCAACAGCTCGTCGACTCGAAAGACTCCGGTGACGACCCCTACGAACCGTTCCCTGCGTTCATCGATCCCGACCGGGACGCCATCGCCATCGTAGATAGCCTGCATGAGCAGGATTCCGGTCTGGCCGGCGACCTCGAGCGTGATACCGGGGGTGGCCACCAGTTCTCCGGTGTCGCGCGCCCTTTCCACCGTTTCCCGTCTCGAGGGATTGCTGCCGACGTCGAACCCCAATATCGCCTCGGATCCCAGTGGCTCGGCATAATCGACCACGAAGAGATCGTTGCTCTCCCCGTCGGGGTGCACAGCAAAGTCGGGATATCCGGAATCGCGCAGGCTCGTGTCTGATCGAACCTTGGCTTCGAATCGGGAGACCTCATCGCGTGTGACCAGTCGGATGTAGGAGGTTGCCCGCATTGCGTCGAAGCCCGGCGTGCTCTCGAGTTTGCCGATGTAGTTGTTGAATTCAGCACGTCCAACCTCCCCGGAGGCAAACAGACCGTCCAGGCCGGCCAGGATCGCCGCGGCATCGCCAATCTGATCGCTGACGTCGTGGGTCACCTCATCTACTTCTAGTTCGAATGCCTTCTGTCGAGCTTCGTGTGTGTGGTGCCAGATTTGCGAAGCGGCGACAACCGTCACTCCGACACCTACTGCCAGGAAACCGAGCCCCGCGAGGACTGGCAGCATCCAGGACGCGGGAAACAGCGCCCATAAGCGGTCGAGAAGTCTTGGTCTCCGGTTCATTGCAGCCTGACCATTAGACGGCACCCTCTTTGATGGCACCCGCTCGCAACAGCAGCTCATCGATGGCTTGTTGCGCAATCGGTTTGCGGAGAACCCTGTGTCCGAAGCGGGCTGCCTCGGTATCGATAGCCAGATCGGTGGCAGCAGTTACAAACACAATCTGAGACGTGTGATTCAGATCGAGATCCTCGAGCCTGCGGGCAAGCTCGAAACCATTGATTTCAGGCATCATGATGTCTAGCAGCAGAACGTCGGGGTCGACAGCACCACAGAGGAGGAGGCCTTGGCTGGGGTCGGTAGCGGTGTAGACCTCGGCGTGCGTTGTGGAGCCCTTGACGAGTCCCTCGATGACTTCGCAGGCTGTGGGATCGTCATCGATGATCAGAACGGAAATGTCGGTACGGATGCCAAGGGAGTGGGCGAGGGATTCCAGAGCCAGGATGTGTGCTCTGCGTGGTCGGGAGCGCCCACGCTCCCACGAGTTGACCGTTGCGAACGACACGCCAAGTTCTCGGGCCAGAGCCTCCTGCGTGTACCCACCCGCTTGACGGATCGCAGATACGAGCCAAAAGCCTCGGTGCTTCTTCCCAACCCGTCCCTCGTGGCCGGATACGTCGGTCATTGGTGCGTATTCGACCACAAAAGGCCCCAGGTAAAGGTGATTTCGATCTTTCCTGTCACGCGATGTTCTGAAGATGCCGACGATGAAACCTTATACGAACTTCATAAAGGTTGGCGAATGTGCCGTCGATACTTGCTACGTGTCTATTTCCAATATATGGGGGACCACGGATATGCGAAGGAAGCCGACAATGGCAGTTGAGCAGGCCGAGGGATTGAGATGACCCGTGCAACGACGCTTCGGGCGGCGGCTGTGGTTGTTAGCGGTTTTCTGATCGCCACCTTGATGGTGATGGGCGTATCGCGGGCGCTCTTTACCAACCCGACGTCGAATGATGCCAACGCATTCACCTCGGGTAATGTCGTTCTGGTCAACCAGGCCGCTACTACCGACGGTGGATCTCCAACCTTCGACGAGACCGGGTCCGCCCTGTTCACCTTCACAGCCATGGCACCGGGCGACACCTCAACGGTGTGTTTCGAGGTGATCTACGAGGGCAACCTCGACGCCGACATCTTGTTGGATTCGGTGACGATCAGCGGCGTGAACGAGAACAGCATCGGCGACGAACTCGATTTGATCGTCGACCGGTATACAGATTCGGGCTGTTCGGCGGGCATCGGTGCGGTGGCGAATGGGACATTGGCCACACCGGGTATCACCGAAACCGCGTGGCAGCCGGCGGTGCCTGGCACCGATGAGAGCCGTTGGTACGAGATCACCGTCACCCTGAATTCGGGTGCACCTAACACGGTCCAGGACAGCAGCGCCACCGGCGTCGAGTTCGAGTGGCTTGCCACTAATACCTAACCGGCTCACTCGGAGAGCGCATGACGGTCATCACAGACCGGCGCGACCAGTCCCCTGGTCCCATAAAGGATCCGGGGACCGGCCGCGTCCACAAGAGCGATAAGGCGCTGTTCTACACCGGTCTGGTCGCCGCCACCGCCCTGTTGGCGTTTGGCACGATGTCGGTGATGGCCGTGTTGCCGATGATCATTCCCGGGTACACCTCGGCGTCGATCACCTCGGGATCAATGATGCCGACGTTTCGAATCGGTGACGTGGTCATCGCCGCGGACCGGGGCGTTGATGACATCGGCCCGGGCACCATCGTGGTCTACGAGAACCGAGACCACGACCTGGTCAAATCTGGCGCGGGACGCACCGAGAGCCTGTCTCCTGGAGATATTTCTACGGGATCAGGGCCGTCGATTCCAACGACGTAACCACGAACACCGTTGCGGAGCTTGTCTCGCCAGGGTTTTAGCTCTGTGGCGTCTGCATCCTTGCGGTCGGTCATGAACCGCGTGAATTGCACGCAGGGCTCGAGAATCTCGGGTGCGCTAAATCCAACCGCACCGTGTTCGGTTTCAATCAGTAAACCGCCCGCCAGGTCGTGGATCGTCAGCATTTCTGGCGCGTCGACGATCACGTTCTCACCGGCACGTCCCAGCGGTGTCTTGCGGAACACCCTCCACATATGGTCGTAGTGCGAGGTGAAGCCGAACGAGAGCGTGTCGGTTGTGTGCCAATGCTTGGCATCTGGATGGTGGCGATGGTGCCTGTCGACGACCCATGCGTCATTCGAAAGCCCGAATACGCCGTCGGGGGTCAATCTCAGCCGATCCGCTTTGACAAGGGCATGCGTGTCGTACTGCCCCTTGCCTGTCATGGCGTAGAGCTGCGTCTGCAGCAATTTGATCTCTCCGACGTACGTCCAGTCGGCCAAATGGTGTTCCTGTTCTTCATCGCGAATCGACAGCCGACACTACCGACTGCGTCCGGAGGCCGCACACCACAGGCGAAAGGGTGGTTTGTCCCTCGGTAGCGGGCCTCTCAATGCACGGTCAGCGTCTGCCCTGCCCAGGCTCGGGAGCTCCGATCAGGGCCACTCGGTTTCCATATGAACCGGCTCCCGCCTCCATCTCATAGTGGGCCCTACCGATCTCTTCAAACTGGAACACATCACCAAGGCATGGGTCGATCTTGCCGTCGATGACCATTTGGTTATACGCCAGCGCCTGTCCGTCGTTTGTGCCATGCGACCCTTGGAGACGCTTCTGACGCACCCAGTGGTAGCGAAGGTCCACCACCGCGGTGTAGCCGGTGGTTCCGGCACAGATGACCACCATTCCGCCGGGCTCACACACAAAAATGCTGGTCGGGATCGTCGCCTCCCCGGGATGCTCGAAAACGATGTCGGGATTGCGACGCTCGCCAAGCTGGTCCCACACCGCTTTCCCGAAGGCGCGGGCACCAGCGGTCCATTCGCGCTGACCTTCGTCGTCATCCCAGTGTGGCGGCACACCCCAGTGATCAAAACGTTCGCGATTCACATAGCCAACCGCACCGAGCTGCTTGCAGTACTCGCCGCGTTCGTCGCTGGAGACGACGGCGACGGCCCTGGCACCGTGCGTGGTTGCTAGCTGTATCGCCTGTGAGCCGAGGCCACCCGAGCCACCCCAGACCAGAACGACATCGTCTTCCTTGAGAGTGTTGCCCTCCCATCCGTGCAGCATCCGATAGGCCGTAGTCCCGACCAAAGAGGGAGCGGCGGCTTCCTCCCATGTCAGCCGTGGCGCCTTCGGCATCACCTGGTGTGATTGGGCGACACAGAACTGGCCAAAGGAACCGAAGTTGGTGTTGTAGCCCCAGATCGAGGCTGATGGGGCGATCATCGGGTCCTTGCCTGCGTTGATCCACGGGTCAGCTGGATCCCACCAACCGTGGTGAGTGACCACCTCCTCGCCGACAGAGATGCCCTCCACAGCGTCTCCGACGGCGTAGACGATTCCCGAGGCGTCACTCCCCCCGATGTGGAAGTCGTAGGGCTCGCCGGCCTTCTGACGAGCCGCGATGACATCAATGGGGATGCCGCGAGCTGCCCAAACATTGTTGAAGTTGATACCTGCGGCCATGACCGCGATCAGAACGTCGTTCGGGCCCAACTCGGGGACATCGACGACCTCTGGCTGAAAGGCGGTTCTGGGATCGCCGAATCGCTCACTGCGGACGACCTGGGCGTGCATCTGGTCGGGCACCTCACCGACGGGAGGCAACTGGCCAATGTCGACAAGCTGACTCATGTCGCGCTCCCGTAGAAGCGAGAATGGTGCTTCGGCACTGCGCTGAGTGTCGCGTCTATCAGAGGTCAGGCCGACGCGGACATGTCGTCGGAAACCTCGCTCGCCTCAGCGTCGTCTGAGTCGGGTTCCTCTCCCCCGCCGCCGCCATCCGTCGGTGCACCAACAGTTGGTTCTTCGTCGTCGCGCAGCACACCCCGTTCTCGCATCCCGGCAACAACCTCGTCTGCGATATCGGCGCGCTTTTCGCCGGGTACCCATTTCGGCAGCCGCGACCCGAGCTTGTCGCGTACCTCCGACTCGGTGAGGCCCTGCCAGTTGGCCATCTTGGCCGCAACGACCTTGGCCAGGACCGCTATGACGCCAATGATCAGGGCAAGCTTTACAAGTTTCTTCACGGATGCTCCTCTTCCGGATCCACACAGTGTATGACGCTTCGACATGGCTGAGATCGCTGGCCAAACTCGCCCTGCGGTATGGTCCGCAAATCAGCGAAGAGAGGATGTCATGGCCGAGCTCGAGACCGACTTTCCGCATCTGAACCCCGACGACCCTACCAAGGACATCTGGCGGATCCCCAAGGAAGACTTGCAGGGCGACCGGCCTCCGGGGCTCATCGACCTACAGCGCTACCCGCTGGGCCTGGGTCCCTCCGGCATTGCGACCTTTCTGCAACGGCCGGTGGCGTTGACGCCTGCCGACCTCAGGGCGGCAGAAGTTGAGGTGGCGATGGTGGGCGCCGGGCTCGACTTCTCCGGCGGGATGCGGGGCGCCGCCTATGGCCCGCGGGCGTTGCGAGCCAACGACATGTATCTGCCAAACGTGGCCTCAGGGCTGCCGCACACCCACGTCATGGTGGATGCCCTCGCAGAGTTGGTCATCGCCGACTACGGCGATGCCGCCATCGACTTCGAGAGTACCCACCGCTCGATCGAACCGGTACGGGGCATTGTCCGCGAAATCGCAGAGACCGGTGCTATTCCCTTTGTGATCGGTGGCGACCACGCACTGATGTACCCAGATGTTGCGGCTATGGCGGATATCTACGGCAAGGGCAAGGTCGGCGTCATCCATTTCGACGCCCACTACGACGCAGCCAGTTTCGGTATGGGCCACAACCTGACCCACGGGTCGCCCGTTCGCCGTCTCTTCGAGCAGGGGTACGTCAATGGCAACAACTTCATCCAGGTGGGCCTCCGCGGCTATACACCAGGGGCAGACGATCTGGCGTGGATGCGGGACCAGGGGTTCCGCTACCACTTCATGGCCGAGGTCGAGAAGCACGGCTGGGACCGGGTCATGGAGCGTGCGATCACCGAGGCTGCCGAGGGCACCGATTATCTGTATCTGTCCCTTGATATCGATGTGCTCGATCCGGCCTACGCTCCCGGTACGGGGACACCGGAGCCGAACGGCCTCACCCCGCGGGAGTTGTTCCCGATGCTGCGCAGACTTGGAGCAGAGACCAACTTGGTAGGCGTCGAGCTGGTCGAGCTCAATCCGCTGGTCGACCCGACCTACGTGACCCCGTTGGTCGCCAACCGCTGCGTTCGAGAGATCCTCACCGGGATTGCGATGCGAAAGACGGGCATCACCGACAAGCACTACCTGGCGCCCGAAACCACCGATCACGGACAGACGTGATACGGCGACAAGCGCAACTACGCGGTACTCGACCAGCGCAGGGCCCGGGGCCGACTGGCCAAGGTCAGCGGCCGATGAGCGCGACAGAGAAAGCCTGACATGTGGTGGGGCTGGGCCGTCGTGGCATTGGTGGCGATCGGCTACGTGGCGCTGTCGCAGCGCCTGGACAGGGTCTGGATCACCGCGCCGATGGTGTTTGTGACGCTGGGCCTCATCGCCGCTAACGACGGCCTTGGGTTGGTCACCGTCGAACTGGACGGCGAGCTGGTGGACGTGCTGTTCAAGGCGACCCTCGCCCTGTTGCTGTTCGTGGAGGCCGCCTCGATCCGGCCCCGCGAGTTGCGCTCCGAGGCCGGCCCGGTTGCCCGGCTGCTGGCGATATCGATGCCGCTGGCCATCGCTATCGGCGCGGCCGCCGCGCTGGTCTTCTTCGACGTGTTGAGCTTCTGGGAGGCGGCCGTGGTCGGTGCCATCCTGGTTCCCACCGACGCCGCGCTCAGCCAGGCGGTCGTCTCCAACGAGCGAGTCCCGGCAGGCATCCGGCGCACCCTGGTCGCCGAGAGTGGCCTCAACGATGGACTAGCCGTTCCGTTTGCTCTGGCCTTCACCGCAGCCGCCCTCGCCCAGTTCGGGATCGAGACCAAGACCGACGCGCTCACCTTCGCCTTGGAGCAGATCGGCTTCGGGATCCTCGCCGGGCTCATGCTGGGTGCAGCAGGCGGCTGGCTGGTGCGCAAGGGCGTGGAGGCCGACTGGGCGGCCTCGGAGTGGGTCAAGTTCTCCCCGATCGCCGTTGTGCTGCTGGTGTTCGCCGGGGCCGAGGTCATCCACGGCAACGAGTTCATCGCCGCCTGGGTAGGAGGGATTACCTTTGGTTACGTCGTTCGGCCTGCGGTCTCTCACGTCGAGGAGTTCAGCCACCGGCTGAGCCAGGTGCTCACCGTGATCAGCTTCTTCGTCTTCGGCGCCATTCTTCTCGGTCCGGCGCTATCGCTGCTGACCTGGCAGATGGTCGTCTACGGCCTGGTGAGCCTGGCCCTGGTACGACCGATCGCGGTGGCGCTGGGCGTGCTCGGCGCTCGACTGCCCTGGCAGACGACCGCCTTCTTCGGCTGGTTCGGGCCCCGCGGCATAGCCTCGGTGATCCTCGCCACCATCGTCATCAAGGAAGCAGGGCTGCCCGGTGACGACGTCATCGTGCTCATCATGACCATCACCGTGGCGCTCAGTGTCTATCTGCACGGGTTGTCTGCGGTACCGGGTGCCAACAGTTATGCCGACTGGTACGAGTCCGAGGCTGCCACCGACACCACGGAGGCGCGCGAGGCCTGATCGCCCCCGCCTTCAACCAGCAACAGGAAACAGGGAAAGGAACACGCGAACGCGCGTCGGGGGTCTCCAAGGCATCCCGCGTGTACTCGGTAAACGGCGAGGCGGCCATGTCGGGCTGGCCGGGATCGAACCGCCGACCTCTTTGACCCCAACCTGGGATTGGGCGCAGCTCCTTTTGGGGAAAAGGACAGGGTCATGCCCGCTCCCTTACCTTGTTCACCGCACGACGCTCACTCGGCCCGTTGGTCGCGCCGAGTGAGTTAGGTCCTCAGATCGGTCGGGTGATTCGCCGTCGCTCTTTCACCGGACGGTCAGACCCCGGTGGCGATGTCGCGTCCGTGGACGGTGAGTGCCCAGATCACGAAGCCACCGATGGTGATCATGATGGCCGACCAGGCCGTCTGGTATGGGAGCCAGGCGAAGTTCGCCACCATGCTGAGCGCAACGATGATCACCCCGATGACCCGTGCCCACACCGCTCCGGTGAACAGGTAAAACCCAGCCAGCAGCACGATGATCCCGGCGATGAGATGGATCCATCCCCAGGTGCTGACATCGAACTGGAATATGTAGTTGGGGGTAAGCACGATCAGGTCGTCCTCGAGGATCGCGACTAGACCTGCGATGGAATGGAAAAAGCCCATGATGATCATCAGGATGGCGGCGAAGGCGGTCCAACCAACCGCCCACCCACTCACGTCTTGCTGCGACGTCATTGTGTCTCCCTCTCGTTGTGGCGGTTCATGGTAGCGAGTGACCCGGCGGGTCGCATGATCAAGAAGGGGACGTGGGCCCCGACCCTCACGGCTTTGACAGCCACAACGATGGCCTCGGATGCGAATCCGGCTAGCGAATCGAGACTGCCTCAGCGACTGCCTGGCGCAAGGCATCAGGAACAAACGGTTTCACCACCACTGCCACCGGGCCGAGCGCTCGCAGCATGTCGATGTTGCGTTCGGCGGCAGCCGTCGTGACCACCACGACCGGCACCGTCGGCCATCGGCGGGTCAGCACACCCCAAGTACCCCTTGCTCCCGCGACGTTGGAGAGGTCGAGGACAATCACCTCCGGTTCATAACCCCCGTCGCTGTCGTCGATCGAGGCAACCGAAACCACGGTGTAGACGTCGCCAAGGATCGCCGCTCCGAGGCGGCGTAGCACCGGATTCGGTTCCACATACAGCAATAGTGCGTGCGTTGGCATCTCACCTAGATATCGGCAGATCGCAAGCTTCGGGAGGGGAGCATTCCTCGCCGACCAGGCGGCCTAGATACCTCGACTGCCACACTCGCCGCGCCCCTGGCCCGGCCGCTCATGCCAGGCGGTGCCCAACAGCAAGCCGCCGAGGGCTAGCTTGAGGAGGGTCAGCAGCACCGGCTCCCGCTCATCCAGTGTGATAATGCTGCTGAAAATGACTACCACCAGCCCCACCCCAATCGCAGCGAGAGCAAAACCGGCGAGAAACACCAAGCCGTTCTGCTGTGGGCCGCCGCTGGTCAGGATGATGAGCGTGACCAGCACCGCCAGAACGCTGAGCCCGGCGGCCAGCCCGTACCCGATTACGTCAACAGCGACACTACTCAATCTCGCCCTCCCACTTCGACTCTGTCTGCCCAACCGAACTATTGCCGGACTCCGAGCGTCATGACGACGGAGACACTCGTGCCCTGTGCCGATGCACTAGGAGCTGGGCGGGGGCGAACGCCGCGTCCCCGGCGGTTCACGGTGTTCGCCCCCGGTCTTGGCCTCTGCGGTCGCCATCCTTTCCCGGCCACGCTCGACTCGACGCAGAGTTTCCCAGATGCCCCGTGCAGAACACCAACGGCGTACCGAGAATGCGGACGCTCGGTGGACAGGCTTCCGGAGGGTTTGAGCTGCACGCTGATCACCTGATCTGCTCGACAACGTCCGGAATCCGTAGTGCCCGATGAGAGCTTGCGGCGGGCTCGCATCGTTGTCGTGAGTGTGGCTCACACGCCGATCGCAGTGTGCCGTAGCGGTTTGTTGTTGGCGTGGCTGGCGGTGCTCTTCGGGACTGGTTAGCTTGACGCCGCACCTGCCAACAGACCGGGCCCGAACGTGGACAGACTCAGATCGATCATCAAACGCGACACGCTGAAATCCGACGCGGTCGCCGGCATCACCCTTGGAGTGGAGAGCGTTCCTGACGGGCTAGCCGGCGGGTTGCTTGCCGGCGTCAATCCGGTGTGGGGCCTCTACGGATACATGGTCGGGACTTTCGCCGGTGGCCTCTCCACCAGTTCGGCGTTCATGGCCGTGCAGGCAACGGGAGCGATGGCGATTGTGGTGGCCGATGTTCCTGCCGTGCACTCCGGGGAGGATCCCGATCGCGCCTTGTGGACCCTGGCCGTGCTCACCGGTGTCGTCATGCTGGCCGCCGGGTTGTTCAAGCTCGGGTTTCTCCTCCGGTTCGTCTCCAACGCGGTGATGGTTGGGTTCATCAACGCCGTTGGGGTGAACATCATCCTCGGCCAGTTCGAAAACTTCACCGGCTATGCCTCCGACGGCTCGGGTCGGGTGCTCCGTGCCATCGACACCATCTTCAGCCCGTTCCAGCTCAGCTGGCCGACCGTCTTCGTCGGTGTCGTCACCATCGTGCTGATCATCGTCTTGGAGAAGACGAGGCTCAAGGCGTTGGGCATGGTGGCTGCGATCATCCTGGGCTCCGCACTGGCATTCGCGCTCAACTGGTTCGATGCCGTTGACATCGAGTTGCTCAACGGCATCACCGACGTGCCCCGATCCCTCCCACGCCCCCAATTGCCCTGGTTGGGGGTCGTCCCGCAGCTGATCGTCCCCGCCCTGTCGCTGGCCTTCGTCGGTCTCGTGCAGGGCGCGGGGATCTCGGCCAACTTCCCCAACCCCGACGGCTCCTACCCGGACGCGTCCCGCGACTTTTCCGGACAGGGAATCGCCAACATGGCTGCCGGCATCTTCCAGGGCATGCCCGTTGGCGGCTCGATGTCGGCGTCTTCGTTGAACAAGGCGGCAGGAGCGAAGTCCCGACTGTCACTGGTCATTGCCGGAGTGGTCATGGCCGTCGTCATCCTGCTCTTCGCCGGGCTGGTCGGGTACATCGCCATGCCGGCGCTCGCCGGGCTGCTGATGATCGTCGGCTATCGCACCATCAAGCCCGACGACATCGAGGCGGTATGGAAAACCGGATCGATGCAGCAAGCGGTGATGGGAGTCACCTTCGTGCTGACGTTGGCTATCCCCCTGCAGTGGGCCGTGATGGTCGGTGTCGGGATCTCGCTGATCCTGGTGGTCATCACCCAGTCGAACCGGATCAGGATCAGACGACGGGTCATGCCAGAGCCCGGGGTGTTCATCGAGGAAGATCCGCCGGAAACGGTTCCGCCGAATGAGGTCGTGATCCTGCAACCGTATGGCAGCTTGTTCTTCGCCTCGGCTGGGGTCTTCGAGGATGAACTGCCAGAGGTGACGCAGGCGTCGACGAACTCGGTGGTGATTCTCCGCTTGCGGGGTCGCAGCGACCTCGGCAGCACGTTCATGGACGTGCTGGCGCGTTATGCGGAAGATCTGAGCGCAGTTGGCAGCAAACTGGTCCTGGTTTCGGCCGATGAGCAGCTCATCGAGCAGCTCGACGTCACCGGAGTCACCGCCGCGGTAGGCGAGGACAACATCTACCCCACCGACGAACGAGTTGGCGCCACGATGGCCAAGGCCGCCGAGGAAGCGACCGACTGGATAGCCGGCGACCACAGCGGCGAGATCTGAGAGCAGGTCGAATAGCCGAGATCGTCAATCTATAGGAGGGCCTCCACGGCGATAACGAGCACGCCGATGGCACCCGCCGCTATGCCACTGAGCAGCGCCTTAGGCCAAGTCATCGACGCTGTTCTGCCCTCGTAGATGCCGAGACCTAGTAGGGCGGCGAGGCTGGTGGCGATGGAGAGCCCGTAGGCGGTCGTCAGGCTGATTGCCTCCAGCCCGGCGAGTACGAACAGCAGAACCGGCACGACGATGGCGAGGAGGACGGGAAGGTTGTTGAGCGCGACGAGGCGGCGACCCGCCGTGCCCAGGGCGTGACCCCCGACCGCTCGGGCGGCCATTGCCGCGCTGTAGGTGTGGGCGAGCACGAGCACCAGTGCGGTCCCGAGGAGCAGAACAATCGCTTCACCGGCGTTGTCGACGTGGTCTCGCTCGGCAACGAGGGTGGCGGTGACGATGATGAGCCCATAGAGGGCGTGATTGAGGCGCTCCGCCTGTGTTTCGGCGTCCAAAGCGACCTCCCATGACTCCCAACCAACGCCCGCTCAGCCGAGGCTATTGTACGTCGGCCGCAATAAGGGAGGACCCGCCATGGCCGACACGAACGTGTCCCCAGTCATGCACGACGCCGAGCACTACATCCTCGAGGTTCAACACCGCGAACGGTGGGCCGCAGAGGACAAGGACATTGACACCCGCCTCGAGGCGCTTCGCAAGGAGCATGGCGGGGCGCCCAACATCATCCACATTATGTGGGATGACACGGCATTTGGCGACATCGGCATCCCTGCGCTGGCCGCGATTCGCGGCTTCGAGACTCCCAACCTGGATCGGATGCGCGATGAGGGCATCATGTTCACCCGGTTGTACTCGGAGAATGCCTGTACGCCGAGCCGTGCTGCGGTGATCACCGGCCGTCATCCGGTCCGCACCGGTATGGGGATTGTCGACTGGCCGCTAGGTTTCGGCGGGCTGCGTGGTGACGAGGTGACCACGGCGGAGGTTCTTTCAGGAGAGGGCTATGCCACTGCTTTCTACTCGAAGTGGCACCTGGGAGATATCGAGGAGAGCTGGCCGCATTTCCATGGCTTCGATGAGGCGTTCTTTCTTCCGTATAACCAGGTGAGCAGCATCTGGAATCCGGTGGGCGATGTCGCCAACATCGCCCCGGGCTCGGCGCACATGCGCAAGGACAATGTGCATGAGCTTGACGAGCACGGGTTGCGACCAGACGGCATGGTCATGGTCATCGACGGCAAGAAGAGCGAGTACAGCCGAGAGTGGGGTGCGCCGGACGTCGAGACCTACAGCAAGGTTGACGCCGAGTCCGAGCAGCGAATGATGGCGTTCATCGACAAGAATGCCGCAGACGAGAAGCCGTTCTTCGTCTCCTACTGGCCGAACATGTTGGGTTTCATCCCCAGCCAGGAGCCAAAAGCGACGCTGAACGCCGGCGGGCTGGCCGAGAGCCTGAAGCGGCTTGACGGGTTCATCGGTGAGCTGATGGACAAGCTGACCGAGCTCGGTATCGCTGAGAACACGCTGCTGGTGTGCATGGCGGACAACGGGCCGATGATCCACAACCCGCCGAGCCTGCTTGGCATGATCGACACCATCTTCCGGGGCGGGAAGGGCGATTTTCTCGAGGGCGGGGTCCGGGTGCCGGGGTTCGCCTGGTGGCCGGGCACGATCGCTCCCGGCCAGTTCGTCAACGACATCGTCCACGAGGTCGACCTGTTCACCACCTTCGCCAGGGTCGGGGGCGGCACCGGGAATATCCCGACCGACCGCGTCATCGACGGCGTCGATCAAACCTCGATGCTGTTCAACGGCGATGGGTACAGCAGACGCGACTACGTGTTCATCTACTCGGGCGATCAGCTCGGTGCCACGGTCAAGGGCCGCTACAAGCGGCACTGGATCACCGAAGGCCAAGACACGGGCACGTCGCCGGTGTTCTTTGACCTGATCACCGACCCGCGCGAGTCCATGGCGCAGCTGGTGCCGCTGATCTGGTCGAGCGGCCAGTTCGACCGGATGCTGGCCAGGCATCTGCTGTGGAAGGAGCGGTACCCCGACCACGAGAAGGGACGGGGAGTCCCATTCACCGGGATCGAGAACGCTAGACCGGAAACCCTCGCCATCGGTGACACGCTCGAGCAGCTCCGCAAGGAGCTCCCGTTCGACCCGCTCGAGTTCATCGGTTTCACCATGCCCGACGAGTTCCGGGCATCGTTGCGAACCGACGGGGTGGACTGACATCGAACTCGGATTGCGCGTATGACCCGACCGCGAGATGCCGCGGAACGGGCTCAACCCGGAGGGGTGACGAGGCAATAGCGGAAACGAGCCGCAGCGGCATCGCTCGATGCGTGTCCACGGCGCTTGGCAACGAAAGGAAAGAGAGATGTCGCTAGGTGATTGGCTGCTGGTGGTTTTCTGGTTTTTCTTGTTGGTGATCTGGGTCTACCTGTTGATCACGATCGTCGGCGACATGTTCCGCAGCGACATGTCCGGATGGGCGAAGGCGGCGTGGGTGCTGTTCGTGATTGTCATACCGTGGCTGGGTTTGTTGGTCTATCTGATCGTCCACGGCAAGGACATGCAGAAGCGGGCGATCGACCACGCAGCCAAGCAAGAGAAGGCGCAGCGGGCGTATATCGAGGAGGCGGCCGGCTCGGGGAGCTCTGCTGATGAGCTGGAGAAGCTGAAGCAGCTGCACAACCAGGGTGTGCTCACCGACGAAGAGTTCGCAGCACAGAAACAGAAGGTGCTCGCCGCATAGACGCGATCGCCAACGGAACGACAGGAGAAGCATGACCATTGGACCATTGCAACTGCTGGTTGTCGGCTTTGTCGACCCCAAGCTCGACGGAAGCGTCTTGGGAGCACTCGCCGACGCCTCTGATGCAGGCATGATCAGAGTGGTCGACCTGCTCGGGGTGTACAAGGACGAGGATGGCACGGTGCTCGCTGCCGAGGCGACCGATCTCACCGAGGACGAGGCGATCACGTACGGCGCCTGGGTCGGCGCTCTCATCGGGCTCGGCGCCGGAGGCGTCGAGGGTGCCGAGGCCGGTGCCATCGCCGGCGCGATTCACGCCATGGACGAGTATGAATACGGAATCGACGCCGACGGCTTGGCAACCATCGCCGACGACATCCCGTCGGGAGGTGCGGGGATGCTCCTCGTCATCGAGCACACCTGGGCGATTCCGCTGCGGGATGCGATCCGGGCGTCGGGCGGCATCATGATCGCCCAGGACTTCCTGAGCCCCGAAGCGCTCATTGCCATCGGCGCTGCCACGAGCTGAAAGGAACAGGATGCCACCAGTACGAAGAGCAGTACGTCGCACATCGCGTCGGACCGCCCGCCGGACCACCAAGAAGGCGAGACGGAGGAAGGCGGTATGAATCGGATGCGGCTCAACAGGCTTTCCATGGCTGGCAGGGTCAGACGGGGACCTGCCCTCGCTGCGATCGGTGTGATCATGGTCGCGGTGTTCTTGGCGGGGTGCTCCGAGGACGGTGAGGGTCCGACCCTCCCGGAGGATGGGACAGCGCCGACGGCTCCCGAGTCACCAGACGCCCCCGAGACAACACAGGCGCCGGAAACAACACAGGCGCCGGAAACAACACAGGCGCCGGAAACGACGCAGCCGCCCGCCACGACGCAGCCGGCCGAGGATGAGTCGGAGGGCATCCCGACCGAGGTCTGGATCGTGCTTGGCCTTGTCCTTCTCGTGGTTCTCCTCGGTGGGGTGCTCATCGGTCGGGGCCGGTCCTCGTCCGGCGGCAATGACGAAGCGGTCAGCGACGAAGATGTCGGCGGGGCCGAGTAGGAGGAACGGGGTGGACTTCGCAGAACTGCTCGCCCATGGTCGACGGCGACGACGACTGCTGGCCGCGGTCGTCGTCGCTGCACTAATTGCCGTATTCATGCTCGTCACCGGGACCGAGGGAGCGCAGCTCGGGTTGATCCCGACACTGATTGCGATTTCGGCGAAGAAGTTCTTCGGTAGCAAGAAAGACGATCCCGACGGGCTGGGCGATCACCCCGCGGTGGCGTACATCTTCAAGGCACTGACCACAGGCGAGATGGACGACGTCGAAGAGATGGTCGCCGCCGACTTTCACGCTTACGCCAACGGCTACGAAGTGGTTGACCCCGCCGGTGGGGATGGGGCAGCACAGTTCCAACAGAACATCGACTACTGGCGCTCAACCGTCCCCAATCTGTCCGTCGACCTCTATGACGAGCTGTCCCAGAAGGACCCGGACAAAACCGACAGCATCGCGGTCCGATACGTCATCTCCGGGAGCTTTCAGGCCGAGGGCACGGCGATACCATTCGTGATTGAGGTTGCGGCCTTCGTGAAGGTTGTCGATCACAAGATCGCCGAGTGGCGTGTCGTGGTGGACGAGACCTTCTTCGAGGAGGTACGCGCTGCGATGGGTCTTGCCGACGAATAGCCGCAGCGAAGCTCCGGTAGAAGACGAAGGGCGATGCGGTAGATTGGCGCCGCACAAGAGGATGGCAAGGGAGACTGTCGCATGCCGAGAGCACGCAGAGCTGTAGGGAGAACACGGAGGCGGAGACGGCGAGTGCGTCGGCGCCGGGTCCTTTTGGTCGGAGGGTTGGTCGGCTTCGGCGCCTACAAAATGAGCACCCGCGATGCCGACCGGGTCCAAGAACACACGGGGACGGACCCCGAAGAGCTTACCGACGAGGAGCTCGCGCAAGCGATGGACCAGCTTGGCATCGAGAAGCAAGCCATCACCGCTGCCGATCAAGAAGTAGGCGGTGAGGCGTCGCCGACTGCGGGAGCGGCGTCCTCGACGGGGGGCGATCTCGATCAGCTGGAGAAGCTGGCGGAGCTCCACGACCAGGGGATCCTCACCGATGAGGAATTCGCGGCGAAGAAGGCCCAAATCCTCGGGTTGTGACCGACGTTCCGACCATCGTTGGGGTCGGAGCGCCCACACGCGGCCCCCGAATCCCGGGGCGGCTCAGCCCGCGATCGGTCCCCTATTGGAGCTTGGATTGCCAGTCGATGGCGGCGTCGGCCCACCAGGTGGGGCTGGGGAGCGGGTTGTCCAGAGTCCGCTCGGTGTCGGAAGGTCCGATGACTGCTTGCTGCACGGGGTCTACGACAGCTTGACGAGCGATCACGGCGCCGGGGGTGACGTTGAAGACCGTCAGGTCCTGGCACAGGGTTGCCGGCCCCGAATAGGCGACTCGCACACCGTCGAACACGGAGTCGATGTAGCCGTCGACGACATGGCAGTGCCACATCGCGGCCATCCTCGGCTGCACCATGTCGAACACCAACCCGGCGGCATTGGCGGGGGTGTGCGCTTCGTTGACGACTATTCGCGCCTGGTCGATCGGAAAGCTCATCAGTTCTGCGAAGGTCTCGGCGGGGAGGAACGTCTCGTGGATGAGCAGGTCGCAGTCCTGCGCCGCTTCCACCAGGGTCATCGTTGGCTTGGTGTCACCGGAGAAGACCACAGACTGCCCGCCGTAGTCGATCCGGAAACCGACCGCTCCGTTGAGGGCATGGATTACCGGGAACGAAGTGATGGTCACCCCGTTGCGCTCATAGATCGCCTCGGTGCGGTCGTACGCCACCTCGTGGGCCGTGGCCCCAGCCCCGGTAGTCGGTACGTACCCGGCCATCGAGGCGTGATCCCATGCCAAGGCCTCCTGGATGGCTTCCACGAACCTGGCCACACCTCGTGCCGGGTCGTCGGATGCCCCACCCCATATTTCGACCGGATCGAGGCGACCGGCCTTGACGAAGCTGCCCATCAGGGTGAGGTAGTCGGCGACGTGGTCGGCGTGCAGGTGGCTGAGGAACACATTTTTCAAGCTCGTCACCGGCACCTTCAGTCCACTGAAGTTGGCCAGGGACCCAGCCCCCAGATCAAAGACGAGCACATCCCGCTGCGAGTTCCCCACTTCGATCAGCACCGATCCTGCGGCTTGGCTCTTGGTCACCCACGGCAGCCCACTGCCGAGGATCGACACCCGGATCTCACCCTCGGTGAGCTCCTCGGACCCAGGGACGTAGACGTCGGATCGTTCCACTTCGGATGCACCCACGAGAGCATCGGTGGTAAGCGCCGAGGTTCCCCCCAGATACGCAGGCAAAAACTCAGACATAACCGGCCTCCTGACGACGACACCAATTCGATTTCGACCGCAGCAGCGTACACAGTCCGTTGGTTTCCCCGGCCAAACGCCGCAGACGCTCGGTGCGACGCGCCAGAACCGCGCACGCCAAATTTGCCGACTCTTGGCCTCGAGGTCGCGCTACGCGACGGTGACACGAATGCGATGTACCGAGTTGTTGCCGTAGCCATTTCGATTCCAGATCGGCGCCAGCGGCTGGGCCTGGCCGGCCTCGTCAGTGGCCCGAGCTGCGATCACGTGTGCCCCTGCTGTCAGCGACGCATCAACCGACCACGGAGTGGGGGCAAAACGCCCTCCACTCGGTCCCAGCTCAGCCTGAAACCACTCGCCAGCGTCGATCTGAACGGCAACGGAGAGGATCCTGCCGTGCCCCGACCATGCCACCCCTTCAACCTCCACCCCTTCACCTGAGGTAGCTCCGTCCTCGGGCCTCGTAATCAGCGATCGCACCCGTACCGGTCCGACCGGCGACTCATCGGCTTCGGAGGGGTCTTCGAAATATCGGTATTTCAAGCGAAAGTGCCCGGTGAACGGTTCGTCGACGGCGGTGATAGCGGTGAGCCACTTCACCGAGCTCATCCCGTACGTGCCCGGAACGAGCAGACGGAGCGGGGCACCGTGGTCGGGGAGGAGTGGCCGGCCGTTCATCCCCCACGCCAGCAGGGGGCCGACCGTCAGCGCCGCTTCCGCTTCGAGGCTGAATGCATAGTTGATTTGCCCCTCGGGCTCTACCACGCCCTGATCGGCGCCGGTGAACACGAACTCGGTGGCGGCCGCGTCAGATCGGACCTCTTCGAGCACGAGACTCAGCGGTACTCCGGTGAATTCGCCCACGCTCACGGCTCCAAGGTGCCACGGCGTGCCCTCCGGGACCGGCTCCATCAGCGTTCGACCATTTCCTGCGCACTCCAGGGTCACCACTTCGGTGGAGTCTCCAAGCCCTCGAAGATCGTCGAGGGAGAAAACCCTGGGAGCATCGACAAGTCCCCCGACCGTGAGCTGCCAGGAATCCATATTCACCTGGGGCACACCGAAGTTCGACCTGGTGTAGAACACCTGAACCGGCATCGGTTCTACCTGCAAGGCCTTCAGCGGCGCCGCCGCGTTCCATGCATCGATTGGAATCAGTTGAGGAATCGGTGGCTCCTTCCTGACCCGACCTGGGTCGGTCGCGTCTGCATCCCGAGTATCGCACCTTGGTACCGCGAGTTCGGTGGAATGATCGGTGTAGTGGTCACGCCGAGGGCGTGAGGGTGACGGTGAGACGTCGGCAGTCTCGATGCTCGTTCAACCATCTCCTCCGGCGTAGCGGATGTAGCGATCAGCAGAGGCGGCCACTGCCGCAGCCGCACCTGCATAGACGTTGCGGCCCCACCAGGCTCCATAGATGCGGTCGTACTCATACGGCGCCAGTCGCCCCTCGATGTCCCGAATGGTGGCCGGGTCGAGCGGGATCAGGTTCGGATAACTACGCATAAAGCTCACCGACCGTCGGTCCATGACGACCTGGATCGTATCTCCGGATAGGAGTGCACCCCGACCTCCGGCGCCGCCCGCCCAGTGCAGAACTGCACTGCCGTCGAAGTGCCCGCCGCACCGAATCAGCGTCAGACCCTGCAGCGGACTGGCCTCGTCGTCGTAGAAGCGATACTCACCGTCGGTTCGCTGTATCCAAGCCCGGTCTGCTGAGGGGAGGTGGATGGGTGCGTCGTCAAACGCATGGCTCCATTCCACCACGATGCCGTAGAAGTGAGGGTGCGAAGCGCTGATCGCCTGCACTCCCCCGAGATTACGCACCCGGGCGACCGTCTCGTCATCCAAGTAGCTCATCGGGTCCCAGAGCAAGTTTCCGTGGTCTGTCTCGACAAGCAAGCTCCGCTGGCCGATGGCGAACGTCGGCTCGGTGCCGATGCCCCACAGGTCGGGATCGACTTCCTCGAAACGGTTGCGGTATCCAGCGGAACGCATCTCGGAGAGCGTGGTCCAGGACTGGCCTCCCCATCCGACATACTGCCGCTCGTCGGCGCAAATCGCGCACACATCTGTGATCTCTTCGCGCTGCACACCACACGTCACGCAGATCGGTTGCTCCACACTCGCTCCACAGGTTGGGCGGACCCGCACCCATGATCGCAGGTCAAGGGCGAGCGCTAGCAGACGATCCTGTCGACCCCGCGGCGACTCGTTGCTTGGGCTACGTTGGCAACCGACGTGCCTTCGATGGAGAACTACTGGCCCGAACCGTACCCCGCTCCTGACAGGGCTGGCGGGGAGAAGCCAGGCATGCTCGGCACCTTCGCCGGCGTGTTCACCCCGTCCATCCTCACCATCCTCGGCATCATCCTCTTTCTGCGCACCGGGTTCGTCGTGGGGAACGCCGGTCTGGCCAAGGGCCTCATCATCATCGGCATCGCCACCGCGGTATCGGTGCTGACCAGCATTTCGCTGGCCGCCATCGCCACCAACATGGAGGTGAAGGGTGGTGGTGACTACTACCTGATCTCAAGAACGCTTGGACTCGAGTTCGGCGGGGCAATCGGCGTCGTGCTGTTCCTTGCCCAGTCCGTGTCGGTCGGCTTCTATGCGATCGGCTTTGGCGAGGCGACCGCCTCCCTCGCCGGGTGGGAATCGAGCGTTGGGGTGCAGGCGGTCGCAGTCGTTGCGGTGCTGGCGCTGTTCATTGTGGCCTGGGCCGGCGCCGACGTCGCAACCCGATTCCAGTTCGGAATCATGGCGGTGCTGATTGCCGCCCTCCTGTCCTTCTATGTCGGTGCCATCGCCTCGTTTGATTCGTCGATGTTCTCCCGCAGCTGGACGTCTCCCGCCGGGGCGGTCGGGTTCTGGGCAATCTTTGCCATCTTCTTCCCGGCGGTGACCGGCTTTACCCAGGGCGTCAGCATGTCCGGTGACCTGCGCGATCCAGGGCGTAGCCTTCCTCGTGGCACCTTTGCCGCGGTGGGTTTGTCGACGATCGTCTACCTGACGGTGATCGTCCTCATCGCCGGCACGGTCCCTCTGATCCTCCTCGTCGACGATATGGGGGAGGCCATGCGCGAGGTGGCGATTATCGCTGCGATCGTCGCCGTTGGCGTGATCGCGGCCACGCTGTCCTCGTCGATGGCCTCACTGTTGGGCGCTCCGAGGATCCTCCAGTCTCTGGCGTCGGATCGCGTCTTCCCCGCACTTGGAATCTTCGCCAAGGGCTATGGGCCGACCAACAACCCGCGGCCGGCGATCATTGTCACGGTGGTGATTGCCCTTGCCACGGTCGGCCTCGGCAGCCTCAATGTCATCGCTCCCGTGGTTTCGATGTTCTTCTTGATCTCGTACGGGTTGCTCAACTACGCCACCTACTACGAGGCCCGGGCCGCCAGTCCTTCATTCCGGCCGCGATTCCGATGGTTCGACAAGCGCCTGAGCCTGGCCGGGGCGTTGCTTTGTGTCGGAGCCATGCTCGCCATCAACGCGCTGGCGAGTTTCGTGGCCGTGATTCTCGTGTTTGCGATCTATCAGTACCTCGGCAGGCGGGAGATCCCTGCCCGCTGGTCCGATGCCAGCCATTCTCACTACTTCTCTCGAGCGCTGGAGAACATCAAGGCCCTCGACCGACAGGTCGAGCACGCCAGACACTGGAGGCCCCAACTCATCCTGTTCTCTGCGGATCCGCGCCGCAGGGCGCGCATGCTGCAATTCGCCAGCTGGCTCGAGGGAGGCAGCGGCTTCACCGTCGTCTTCCACATCGTCGAGGGTGAGGGTGCGCTGATGCGGAGGGAGGCGGCGCAGCGCCAGCAATCGTTGCAGCGAGAGATCGATGACCTCGGATTGGACATTCCCGCCCGCGCCGTGCTTGCCCCGGACGGCATGGAAGCGCTGCCGGTGATCGTCCAGTCGTTCGGTCTCGGTCCGCTGCGCGCCAATACCGTTCTCTTTGGTTGGCCCGAGTCACCGGGGAGGGTTCGTCGTGCGATGTACGTGCGTGCGGTGCGAGACGTCGCTCGCCTGGGGGTGAACGTTGTGAGCGTGAACACGGACGAGTCGGATTGGGCCAAGCTGCAGCAAGTACCGATGAAGAAACGTCGTGTCGACGTTTGGTGGCAGGGCGACGCCTCATCTCGGCTCGCCGTCCTCACCGCCTACCTTGCCACCAGGACTCCGGAGTGGAGCCGCGCAACCATCCGTCTCGTCGTGCCGGTAGAAGCCGGTGAGGATGCCGTGGCGGTGCGCGTCGGGGTCGAGACCATGCTCGACGAGGCACGCCTGACCGCCGAGGTGTTCACCCTGGCGCAACCGAGCCGGCGCCGCTTGGTGGAGGCATGCGGCGATGCCACGCTCGTGCTGATGTCGATGCGGGTGCGGGGGGAGCAGATCCTCGACCCCTTCGATGGGGATATGACCGAGCTGGTATCTCACCTCCCGATGACCGGCGGAATACTGGCGGGCGCGGACGTCGATCTCGTCGCAGCACCAGACTCCGGCGAGGGGGCTGTCCTGGCGGCGGCCGAAGAGGCGTCAGACGGGGCCGAGGAACGCCTGCGCGTCCTTGAGGACCAGTTGGAGAAGGCCGAGCTCGAGCTGGCACGGCTCAGGGAAAGCGACGAGGAGGGAGCGAGCGACGCCATCCTCGAGGCCGAGGAACATCTGGAGCGCACCCAACGCCGAACGCTGTCGGCTCGCGCCCGAGCCGAGGTGGCGCGCAGCGTCGTCGATGGGCTGATGGAGGGCCAGGGCTAATTGGTGATGCGCCGCAAAAGCTCCGAGGGCGCGCCGCCCCGTCGATCT
>PVMK01142754.1_pt1 | contig 59989 bp, 76 predicted proteins | sample 1853481 | NCBI WGS metagenome assembly PVMK01 (sample SAMN08533507, study PRJNA380276) | Marine sediment metagenome, whole genome shotgun sequencing project.
GTCACTCCTTGTGGAGCACCCCTGGATTGGCGAGTATGTGTATTTAACCTGGCTAATAAATGAGTTGCAAAGCCATGTTAGTCAATTATTATAACATTTTTCTCAGGATTTCCTCAAGGTAGAAATGGTGAGTGTTCCATGCATCTATATGAATAATTAAGCTTGTTTGAAGGAAGTAAGCATACACTCTCTTGCATTCATATTTGTTTTAAAGGGCAAACAACTTGATCGTCTTATGCAAAATAAAAACGGGAAAATTTATGGAGAAAAGTGATGGAGTCTTATGATCTAGTCATCATCGGTGGGGGTATCCATGGTGTGGGAGTTGCGCAGGCTGCTTCAGCTAAAGGTTTTTCGGTGATGGTGCTTGAACAAACTGACATTGCAAGTGGAACCTCCAGCCGTTCTAGTAAACTCATTCATGGTGGGCTACGGTATTTAGAAAGTGGTGAGTTTTCGTTGGTGAGTGAATGTCTGTACGAGAGAGCGCTGCTGCTCAAGCTCGCGCCAGATCTGGTTGAGCTAAAACCTTTTTATATTCCTGTTTATCGCTATACTACAAGACGCCCATGGATACTACACGTTGGTTTGAGCCTTTATGCACTTCAAGGCAGACTATATCCGGCAGCGCGCTTTTGTCGTGTTCCACAGAAACTTTGGAAGAAGTTAGATGGGCTAGATACTGCACAGCTTGAAGTAGTATTTCAGTACAATGATGCGCAGACTGATGATGCGGCATTGACTCATGCTGTTATGCGCTCGGCACAGCAGATGGGCGCACAGTTTAAAATATCTGCAACATTTACCGGTGCTCGGTTAGGTCAGCTGGGTAAACACACTAATATCATTGAATACTGGCATCACGATAAAGCTAAAACTTGTACAGCAGGAGTATTGGTAAATGCAGCTGGGCCCTGGGTTCAGCAAGTGTTAAGCCGAATCACGCCGACTCCTTCACAACTCAAAGTTGATTTGGTACAAGGTACACACATTGTTGTGCCAGGCACGTTAACACAGGGAGTTTATTACGTTGAGGCACAAGATAAACGAGCTGTATTCATAATGCCCTGGCGGGAAAATACTTTGGTGGGTACCACAGAATCCACTTATCAAGGTGATCCGATGGACGTTAGACCGCTGCCACATGAGCAAGACTATTTAATGAAAACACTCATAAATTATTTCCCGCGGTATCGTTCAGAACAACGCATTTTGTCTGCGATTGCTGGTTTGCGTGTGCTGCCCTCAGGTGGGGGCCAAAATAGGCGTGGAGCGTCGTCCATCAACACGTGGTCGCGTGAGACGATTTTACATACAGGTCGGCAAGATCCTCCTTCTTTGCTTACTATTTATGGTGGCAAGTTGACAACCTATCGCCTTACTGCCGAGCGAGTGATGGCGCGCATGATTAGGGTGTTGCCTGTACGAAAGGTTATTGCAGATACCCGTTATTTAAAGCTTTATTAAATCAGTGTAGAAGCGTCCAGATAACCTTTGTGCCAGTCGAAACTGACTTACAAACCAGTCGATATTGACTTACATAAAGAAGAATTGAGTCAGCTGGTTTTCTTGGTAAGCAACTATCATGGTTTTAGCCAAGAAGATTATGAAGAAGCATTGACTCTCGCACTAGCTGATCCTGTTGATGCGTTGACTTGCCAGGCCTCACTTGTGAGACAGGTAGGTTTACCTTGAGTTATTAATTACTTAAATCGTTCAATTCTTTGATGAGTGATATTATGTATTCTTTTTATGACTTCCTCTAAACCTTCTTTGACTTCTATAGTAGAGGGGGATGTACCATTAAGACGCAGAATTGTCCCAGCTTTGGAAGGGATAAAGCTAGTAACATTTTCCATATTTACTACTATTTCTACTCCGGTTTTTTGTGTTAACGATATAAGTATCACTTTCTTTATTCCATGTGGTTATTCAGGCTGCAGCCTCTAGGCTTCCTAACAGTGGCAAAGCGCTAAAAAACACTAATTAAAAGAATATGCTCACAGTAGAAAATCCATTTTATCATGGCGCACTAAGGCACACAAAGCAGTGGGAAAAGTATGTGGAGTAAGATTTTATCTGCAATAGTGATTACAGTTTTCTTTCCATGGTCATTGTTAGTAATGATCTTATTGTACGGGTGGGATAGAACTTTCATAATCATTAGAGAATTGGCTGCTGATCGGTATGTCTTAATAACCTTACTCGTAGTTGCTGTCTTAATCTTACAATTTGTAGTTCAACCACCTCTTTGAGGTTCAAGTAAGTCGTGTTCAACAATGGGGATTAATAATCAGACTTACTATTTGTATTTTCTTCTTGAAGGGCGAATGGAATATGTGGGCTAGACACGATTACCATTAACCCGCTTTGGCGGGTTTCTCTTTGAGTCAAAAAGTATACTAAATAGACAGTAATCAGAACAAAAGAGGTTACAAACTGGTTACATTTCTGTAATGAAAAAATTCAGGATAAATTATTCTAATTTAACTACCTGAATAATATATTGTATATTGATACTATCTAAGAAATAAGTGTAGGATTCTTAGTCAGAGCGACCAGCACTATATAGAAAAACACGATCTGGGCTGCAATCCATGAAATGATCTTTATTTTTAGTGACTTACCGAACCTTAACGCCATCATTCCAAGGATTATATAGAGCAATAACCCTCCAATCTTGGTACTAAGCCATGTGCTCATTCCCGGATATTGCTGAATCATGGTGACCAGTGTTACAGCGCTTGCCAGCAGTACGGTATCTATTACATGTGGCAGAATTTTTACCCAGCGCTGTTGCAGGATAGAGGAGTTCTGCATCATCCATATCCCACGTAACATAAACAGTAAATAACTAAATATTACACTAATAACATGAATTATTTTTAGTGCTGCGTAGCTCATATTTAGCCCACGGATAGCATCCAACCATGACTACCTGCTACCGCACCGATTACAGTAATAAGGCTTAAGCTCAGTAATACCCAGTGTGTTCTTTGAATCATTGCTAAAATCTTTATTGGGATGTGCTGCACCTGGTTTTTAACACGCCTATGCAATACCAGTGGCTCCAAAACGTATAGCAATAGCATAAAAAGTAGCCATACTATGACCATGGCATGCATCCACCAGTAACGGAGTTCAGTAAAGCGGCTCCAGGCATCAAGTATGTACACCATATAAAAACCACTCAAGCCAGTGATCAGTGTGGTAAAGCGTGCCTGGGCAGCGAAGCGGTTCTCAATGTACTCAAAAAACTCTATTTTCTCCGCTACAGAATGCATTTTTGCAGTGACAGGAAGCAATACGGTGGTGATCATCGCAACACCACCGATCCACAAAATCACTCCCAGCAAGTGGATTATTCTGGCTAATGTAAGTTCGTTCATAAAATCAACTTCATTACTCAATTTGCTACTTTATCTCTTCTCACGCGGTTTAACTTTTCTCTTTAACTATGGTAAAGATGACATCAAGTGTTTTATTCATGGTAATTTTAATCTGGTGATGGTGAGACCGTATCAAAAGTAGTTAAATGCTAGGTGTCTTATTTCTAGATAGTTCGGTGCCAACGTTAGTTAATTATTTTGCTGTGGTTCTTTGACATTCAATGAGTTCATTAACCGATAGTCTAGTCGAATAGTAGTGGGTACAAGACTCGTTCCTTAGATAATTTTGTACTGATAATACTGCTACGTGTAGCCATGCAAGCGAAAGCAACAGTATTGATAGAAGACAGTATTGATAGAATAGAGCTTGAGTTGTTGCCTTAAATTCCTGTGTCACCATCAAATGTTTCATTACGCATCTGCGCCTGAGATATACTGCTGCCAGGCGGAACGCTACGCGTGAGCCAAACATTACCACCAACAGTTGAGCCGCGACCAATGGTAATACGACCCAAAAGGGTGGCATTTGCATAGATAATAACATCATCCTCAACAATGGGATGCCGTACAATATTCTTCACCAGCGCACCATTTTTATCTACTGGAAAACTCTTTGCACCTAGAGTTACAGCTTGGTATAACCGTACATTTTTGCCAATAATAGTCGTTTCACCTATGACTACACCAGTACCATGATCGATAAAAAAACTACTACCAATCTGCGCGCCTGGATGGATTTCGATACCTGTAGTCGAATGAGCGATTTCAGAAATCATACGAGCGATTAGTGGAGTGCCTAAGCAATGTAACTCGTGAGCAAGTCGATAGTACATGATGGCAGTAATCCCTGGGTAACAAACAAGTACCTCATCCACATTGTGGGCAGCTGGATCTCCTTCGTAGGCTGCACAAATATCAGTATCTAGTAGGTTTCGTATGTTTGGTAGTCGTTTTGAAAAAGCATGAATAATCGTAGTTGCTTGCTCGTGTACTATGTCACTACTGGTTTCATCTCCAGAAATATAATTTAACTCACGAAGTACTTGCACTAGGAGTTTTCGTAGTGTTTCATCCAACGTTTGTTGAACGTAGTGGTCAATGTCTTCGTCGTTGAATTCCGAGGAACCCAAACGATTTGGAAACAGTACAGCGGCTAATCCGTCAATAATATTTGCAAGGATCTTGCGTGAGGGAAGCTTTGGAGGCCGTTTAAGTCTCTGTCTGTTTTCTAATGCTGTTACCCGCAAGGCGCGCAAGTCGGCAACGATTGCGTTTATCTCCAAATGTGCTTCCTTCAGTGAGGAGGGGGTCGATTTTCTGTGTTTTGACATTATATTACGGGTTCCTGAGTATCAAACATTTCTACGAAGAGAGTTGAGCTTAATTAACGTACGCAAGAATCAGGCAACACAACAATAATTTGCCTGATTTTTCCAAGGGCTTAACATAACGTAATAGCTGGACAGCACGTTTACAAAACTGCTTTTCTGCTGCTTTGTTGTTTGCCTCATAACGTAAAACAACTACCATTGTTATTTTGGATTGGTGCATCAGGTGTTGCGTAATTTTAGAAGGTATTTACCCTTAGTTAAATAGCACTTGAGTTACTAGGTGATCAAGACGCGGTGAAAAAGGTTAGTTATAATAAAAAGCTTTCTGCCGACGTGCTCACCATTCACCACATGATTATATAACGATAAAATTATGATGTTACAGGTTAGAACGAAAAACAATCAATTAAATTAAGTAGGAATCTATTAAATGAAATTTGACCAGAAGTATAGAGTGGCCCATTGTTGGGTATGGTTGATGTTGGTAGCATTTGCTACGGGTCTTATTGCCTGCAATGGTGGCAGCGAATTTTTAGGTGGTGGTAAATCTGCAACAGGTCCGACAACAGGGAAATTGATTGATACGGGGGTCAGTGGTGTAGCTTATTCTACCTCTTCTAAGATGGTAGGTATTACAGATGAGAAGGGTATTTACAAATATAATCATGGAGATATGGTTGAATTCAAGCTTGGCAGCTTGATTCTCGGGAAAGTGAAAGCAACTGCAATAGTGACACCGATAGACTTGGCTGGGGGTAGCAGCACTCGGTTACAAAACATGCTTGTTTTGATACAGTCCCTAGATTCGGACAACGATCCTGGGAACGGTATTTCCATTCCAGCTAAAGCTGCTGATGTTGTTAGCGCTTCAATCAATCTTGACAGCGATCCAACTACATTCGTATCCGCATCTGCACTGCAAAGTGTAAGGCAGGCAGGAGGTATTGCTGGGGAGGTCAAGACTGCAGCGGAAGCGAATGCTCACTTTCTTTCTAAGGCTATTGGTTTGCTTAGTACTAATGTTTGGGTCAAGCACGATGATGTAACAGCTACTGTAATTCGTATGTCGGTTGCTAATGCAGGTGAGTATTTGTTTGGTGAAGCTGTGGCAGATAATCCCTGTGATATTAATCAAGTATGTGGGAGCAAGCCGGTTAGTAAGGCTGGCGTGGAATACGGTGAAGTGAGTGTCCTCGAGTTTGATACAAGAGGATTTAAGATTGCAGGCGCAGCAACGATTGATACTAATATTCAGGCCGGGTTATCACATTTACCGCCAAACTGGAGAATTTATACAGATGGTTTTGAATTGATTACAACGGATATTGTAGTGGTACCGAGGAAGAGAGAGCAGAGTAGTATCTTTGGTGAATTATTTCACATTGCCAAACCTCTTAAACTAAGCTCTTCAAAGGAGAAAAATAAGACGATGGTTAAGGAGGTTCGTTTTTCTAAAATGGAAAATATTGCCTCTGGAATTGTAGGAGCTTGGGCATTTGATAAGACTGCAATCAAGACTCAAACTGTTCTATTTTTTACTAACGGTAAGTACTTTATGGTTGATCCAATAGGAGATTTGGACCGTGTAGATCACGAAAGCTGTGGCGATCCGGGGATCGAATTTTCTTCTTATGTATACGATGCCACTACAAAAAAATTGAACCTAAAAGGGTTCACATATAACACGAATGGATGCGCAGGTTTTTCTGACAACGATCCGACTACTTTTATAGTCAACGCAGACGGCGATACGGCAACATTAGAAACAAAGAGCGGCTCCTCCTATGTATTACACCGTGTCTCAAAAGGAAATCTCTGATAATTGTCCACACGTAGAATCTCAAGGTGACAGGAGATTTATTTGTGAGGATCAATTCTAAGGTGCGTTGTGAAATTTCTTGATCTCCCTGCAGTTAGGACAGCGCAGGGCGTGGTGAGGCTACCAGGCTCGAAGAGTATTTCTAACCGTATTTTGCTACTTGCAGCATTGGCGCATGGTATTACTCATGTGCGCGATCTTCTGATCTCCGATGATACGGCATGTATGCTTGATGCGCTCAGAGCGCTTGGAGTGTCTATCACCCAAACTGGTGATAATGATTATCGTGTGCAGGGTATTGGTGGGCAGTTCCCAATAAATGAGGTAGATTTGTTTCTGGGTAATGCCGGAACGGCTTTTCGTCCTTTAACGGCTGTGTTGGCTTTGGTACAGGGGCATTATAGGCTTTTTGGGGCGCCGCGTATGCATCAGCGTCCAATTAGAGATCTGGTAGATACACTTAGACAGCTTGGTGCAGATATCATCTATCTTGGTAACCAGGGTTTTCCACCGCTGGAAATAAAGGCTGCCAATATTCATGCGAGTCCAGTGGTGGTGAGAGGTGATATTTCCAGCCAGTATCTGACCAGTTTACTAATTGCCTCACCCTTGATAGGGGAAACACTGACCATTGAAGTGATTGGGACGCTAATTTCGCGACCATACGTCGAACTAACACTAGGGCTGATGGTACGTTTTGGAGTGCAAATCGAGCAGGATGGGTGGCGACACTTCACGCTACGCGAAAGCCAACACTATTACAGTCCCGGTGAAGTTTTTGTCGAAGGCGATGCATCTTCAGCATCTTATTTTCTTGCTGCTGGTGCAATTGGCGGTGGTCCAGTCCGAGTCGAAGGTATAGGCCGTGGTAGCTTTCAGGGGGATGTTCGTTTTATTGAGGTGTTGGAGAAAATGGGAGCACAAATTTCACAAGGGGATAACTGGATTGAAGTAAGCGCACCGCTGTCTGGACATCTCGAGGCAATTAATATTGACTGTAATCATATTCCCGATGCTGCTATGACACTTGCAGTAGTTGCTTTGTTTGCTGATGGTGTGACTACACTTACCAATATTGCAAGTTGGAGAGTTAAGGAAACCGATCGCCTTACGGCAATGGCGAAGGAGTTACGTAAATTAGGAGCAGAGGTAGATGAAGGGTTGGATTTTCTGCGCATTATACCGCCACTTGGTGTAAACCTTATTCCACATATGGCAATCAATACTTACGATGATCACCGAATGGCCATGTGTTTTTCATTAGTGTCATTAGGCGTTTCGGTACGTATCAATAATCCAGACTGCGTGTCCAAAACTTTTCCTGATTATTTTAAAAGGTTTGCAGAAATAGTTAGGTCCTGAATAAGTATAATCTTTCTATATAAGTAATTGAGCCATTATGGTTGTTCATGGGTAATAATAATATTCCAGTGATAGCGATTGATGGCCCGTCTGCTTCTGGTAAAGGCACAGTTGCACGACGTGTTTCAGAAAGTTTAGGGTTTCATTATCTCGATAGTGGTACGCTTTATCGCTTAGTAGCACTGGTAGCATCACGAACGGGGGTTGATTTAGCTGATGAAGAAGCATTAGCTAGCATAACTGAACACCTTGATGTCACTTTTGAGGGTACAGAAATTCGACTAGGGAGTGAAGATGTTACCGATATAGTTCGCAGTGAGACATGCGGTAATGGTGCTTCTAGGGTTGCTGCACATTCGCAAGTTAGAAAGGCACTTCTAGGCCGTCAGCGTGCATTTCGCCGCAATCCTGGACTAGTGGCTGATGGCCGTGATATGTGTTCTGTGGTGTTTCCTGACGCGATTCTCAAGATATTTCTTGTCGCTAATACAGAAGCACGCGCACAACGTCGTTATAAACAGTTGATGGGAAAAGGGGTAGATGTTAAGATTGCTACAATTCTACAAGATATCAGGGAGCGCGATGCGCGCGATAGTGGTCGTAGCGTGGCGCCCTTAAAACAGGACGCAGATTCAAGTTCTATTGATACAACCTTGTTGAATATTACTGAAGTTGTAAATCAGATACTAAGACAGTACGCTGAAATTTGTACTAAAAATGTCTGATATAAATAATTAACTGTTATCATGTGGCCCCCTTCGGCCAAGAAGGGAGAGGCTAAGTTTCGCGTTCGAGTACTTTATTAACTTACTAAACTCGTCAGATGTTTGTCTGGACGGGATTATAAACAGGTTCTTACAATGATTGCTGCTTCTCCTGTAACTGATGATCCATCTGAAAGTTTTGCGACACTATTTGAGGAAAGCCTCTCACGTCAGGAAATGCGCATTGGTGAACTGATAACTGCAGAGGTTATCCGAGTTGACTTCAATATCGTTGTAGTAAATGCAGGCCTAAAATCTGAAAGCTTTATTCCAGTTGAAGAATTTAAGGATGACAAGGGCGAAATCGAGGTTAAGCCAGGAGATTTTGTCAGTGTTGCTATTGAGGCTCTTGAGGATGGTCATGGTGAAACCCGTTTGTCACGTGACAAAGCCAAACGCTTAACGGCATGGCACGATTTAGAGGCGGCCATGGAAAGCGGTGCTATTGTGTGTGGCATGGTGAGCGGCAAGGTTAAAGGTGGTTTGACCGCAATGATTAACGGCATTCGAGCTTTTTTGCCCGGTTCACTGGTAGATATTCGTCCGGTCAAGGACACTACGCCGTATGAAAACAAGGAGATGGAGTTTAAGGTCATCAAGCTTGACCGCAAACGTAACAACGTGGTGGTTTCACGTCGTGCTGTATTAGAAGCAAGTCAAGGTGCAGATCGACAATCGTTACTAGCAAACCTGCAAGAGGGGTCAGTGGTCAAAGGAATCGTCAAGAATATTACTGATTATGGCGCGTTCGTAGACTTAGGTGGTATAGATGGCCTACTACATATCACAGATCTTGCTTGGCGGCGAGTAAAGCATCCTTCTGAGATGATCAGTGTCGGTGACGAAGTCACAGCTAAAGTGCTTAAATTTGATCAGGAAAAGAACCGTATTTCATTAGGCATGAAACAATTAAACGAGGATCCGTGGGTAGGGCTCTCCCGGCGTTATCCGCAGAGCACCCGTCTGTTTGGTAAGGTGAGCAACCTGACTGATTATGGCGCATTTGTTGAAATTGAACAGGGCATTGAAGGGCTGGTGCACGTGTCTGAGATGGACTGGACTAACAAGAATGTGTATCCCGCAAAGATGGTGCAGCTGGGTGACGAGGTGGAAGTAATGATTTTGGAAATAGATGAAGAGCGTCGTCGTATTTCACTTGGTATGAAGCAGTGCAAGTCTAATCCTTGGGATGATTTTGCTGTAAATCATAAGAAAAATGATAGGGTAAGCGGACAAATCAAATCTATTACAGATTTTGGAGTGTTTATTGGATTGCAAGGTGGTATAGATGGATTAGTACATTTGTCTGATCTTTCGTGGAGCCAGTCGGGTGAAGCCGCTGTGCATAATTACAAGAAGGGTGATGAAATAGAGGCAATAGTGTTATCTATCGACGTCGAACGTGAACGTATTTCATTGGGCATTAAGCAGATAGAAGGCGATCCATTTAATAGCTTTGTATCGGTGAACGACAAGAATAGTGTCGTTAAAGGCACAGTCAGATCTATCGATGCCAAGGGCGCAGTAATTGCATTGGAAAATGATGTAGAGGGATATCTACGGGCGTCTGAGATATCGCGTGACCGAGTTGAGGATATTCGCGCTCACATGAAGGAGGGAGATACGGTTGAAGTGATGATTATCAACATTGATCGCAAGAACCGAGGTATCAACCTTTCCATAAAGGCTAAAGATTTAGCAGAAGAATCCGATGCAATGAAGAAGGTAGCAATTGATGGCCCTACTAATGCTGGGACCACTAGTTTAGGTGCTTTACTCAGGGCTAAGATGGATACCAAGAATACCGAAGAATAAGGGATAACTATATGACTAAGTCAGAATTGATCTCCAATCTCGCAGCTCGCTATCCGCAGTTGGTGATGAAGGATGCTGAGCTTGCGGTCAAGATGATACTTGATGCCATGGCGGCAAGCTTGTCGCAAGGGCGGCGTATCGAGATTCGCGGATTTGGAAGCTTTGATTTAAACTACCGCCCACCACGTATAGGGCGTAATCCGAAATCTGGAGAAAAAGTGAGTGTAGCAGAGAAGTATGTGCCCCCATTTTAAAGCTGGCAAGGAAATGCGCGAGCGAGTCGATCATAAGAACTAAAGAAGATTGTAGCAAATTAGATAAACATAGTGGCGGCAGATCATTAGATCATGCCGCCTTTTTTATTTTTTGTTGTGCTAATTTTGTCAAATCTGACGGTAGAAATCTTTCTAATATACAAAATATAGTAAATTAGACGGAGCTTCATTAAATCATGTCATTCAACAATAAAGCGAAAAATAAGTTACTGGATTAAGGGTTATGCGTTATCTGATAAAGCTCTTCTGGGCTGTTTTATTTCTGTTTTTACTTAGCTTTGCTACTAAAAACACGGAAACAATAGTGCTTCGATATTATTTCAACTATGAATGGCAGGCGCCACTGATATTAGTGCTGTTGCTTTTCCTTGCTTTTGGTGTAGTAATTGGTGTTTTGTCTTGTTTAGGTAAGCTTTTTAAACAGAGGCGCAAAATTATTACGCTCAAGAAAAATTACTCAGTTACAAATGAGCATAAATAAAAACAGAAAGTATTGGATATTAAATCCCATATAATCTGTACACTGTATTTAATTAAGCTAGTTTATTGCTCGATTTGAGTCGATTGAATAATTGAAAATGACCGTATGAGCGATCCTCGTATCATAGTTGCGCTTGATTTTTCGAGTACGGGACAGGCGTTATTCCTTGTAGATAAGCTTGATCCAAAATTGTGTCGGGTGAAAGTAGGCAAAGAACTTTTTACCGCTGCTGGGCCACAGTTGGTCGAGAGACTTATAGATAAAGGTTTTGAGGTTTTCCTTGATTTGAAATTTCATGACATTCCAAGTACCGTGGCAAATGCATGTAAAGTAGCGGCGAGTTTGGGCGTATGGATGATGAATGTTCATGCGCTAGGTGGAATTAAAATGCTTGCTGCAGCAAGGGATGCATTGCCGCCGGGAACGAGTAAACTTGTCGCTGTGACCCTGCTTACCAGCATGGGGCCTAATGATCTGGATAGCATTGGCTTAAACAGAGAGCCTGAGAGTGTGGTGCAGAAATTAGCGTGGCTAGCGCGTGATTGTGGGTTGGATGGAGTAGTATGTTCTGCGTTAGAGGCCACAGGACTTAGACAAATGATGGGCAATAATTTTTGTTTAGTCACACCGGGGATTCGTCCTGTTGACTCTTCTGTAGATGACCAAACGCGGATAGCAACGCCGCGCAAGGCAATACAAAATGGTGCAAATTATCTAGTGATAGGTAGGCCCATTTCACAGTCAAAAGATCCGTTGGCAATGCTGCAGCGTTTGAACAATGAACTTGAAACGTAATTTACTTTAGATTGGTGTTTAGTTTGGTCTAGGCTATGACATAAGTATGAAAATACTGCCATGACAGATCAGTTGTAATATCGCTGAGGTGTTATCAAAAATTACGCATGTTACTTATCGAAAGTGGTGTTTTGTTGGTTGCGTCGTGTATTGAAACGGATATTCATTGTATCGGATCAAAAGGCCGACTTAAGCTTGACATAGTACGATAAACCCCATAAAATCAGTGGTCTTTTTGGCCGCTCTTTGGGATAACACGAAGTGGGGCAGGGAATGGACCATACCAGTGACAATTTATGTTTACATGGACGGCGATATCGCCGTCTTGGTTTTTTAGGGAACTGTAATGCGGAACTGTAATGCCGACAATTAATCAGTTAGTACGTAAGCCTCGCTTAGCGAGGCATATAAAAAGCAAAGTCCCTGCACTGGGAAATAGCCCACAGAAGAGAGGAGTTTGTACCCGAGTCTATACCACCACACCAAAAAAACCAAACTCAGCTCTACGTAAGGTAGCACGGGTTCGTCTAACTAATGGTTTTGAAGTATCCAGCTATATTGGAGGCGAAGGGCATAATCTGCAAGAGCACTCTGTAGTATTAATTCGCGGAGGTCGTGTTAAGGATTTACCAGGCGTCCGTTATCACACGGTTCGAGGTAGTTTGGATACTGCTGGTGTGAAAGATCGAAAGCAGAGTCGTTCCAAGTATGGGGCTAAAAAGCCAAAAACAGCTTAAGGGAAGTGGTTTGGGTTTGTTTGATGTTGGCTAAAAAATACAAAGATGGACGTTCAAGCTTATATTTAACGCTGAGGTAAGAGGAATGCCAAGACGGAGAGAGGTTCCGAAACGTGAAGTTTTGCCGGATCCAAAATACCACAATACGGAAATTACAAAGTTCGTTAATGTTCTGATGACTCGTGGCAAGAAATCTGTTGCAGAGCGGATTATTTATGGTGCTATGAATCTAATTCAGAAAAAGACCGGCAAAGATCCGGTCGAGACCTTTACGCAGGCGTTATCTAATGTTCGCCCGATGGTAGAAGTAAAAAGTCGTCGTGTCGGCGGGGCTAATTATCAAGTTCCAGTTGAAGTGCGGTCGATTAGACGTAATGCTTTGGCTATGCGTTGGTTGCGAGAGGCTGCCCGAAAACGAAGTGAAAAATCTATGGACGCACGCCTGGCTGGTGAACTGGCTGAGGCGGCGGAAGGTCGTGGCGGTGCAGTTAAGAAGAGAGAAGAGGTACATCGCATGGCAGAATCTAACAAGGCATTTGCGCATTATCGGTTTTGAAAACGATTAACTGAAATTATTAAGGTTTGAATACTTTGCCAAGAAAAACACCTATCGAGAGTTACCGGAATATCGGGATTATGGCGCATATAGATGCCGGAAAAACTACGACCACTGAACGTATTTTGTTCTATACAGGCATCTCTCACAAAATTGGTGAAGTGCATGATGGTGCGGCTGTCATGGATTGGATGGAGCAAGAGCAGGAACGTGGTATTACCATTACCTCAGCTGCTACTACCTGTTTCTGGAACGGTATGGATAATAACTATCCAGATCATCGTATTAATATTATTGATACTCCAGGCCATGTTGATTTTACTATTGAGGTAGAGCGATCTTTGCGTGTGTTGGACGGAGCTTGCACTGTATTTTGTGCAGTTGGCGGAGTGCAGCCTCAGACAGAAACTGTATGGCGTCAGGCCAATAAGTACAAGGTTCCAAGACTTGCTTTCGTTAATAAGATGGACCGTGCTGGTGCTAATTTCATGCGTGTTTATGACCAGATACAAGTTCGCCTAAAGGCTCATCCAGTTCCTGTTCAGTTACCCGTTGGGGCGGAAGATAAGTTTGAAGGTGTTATTGATTTAGTTCAGATGAAGGCTGTCTACTGGGATGATTCAACTCGAGGGATGAAGTATGAGAAACGTGATATCCCTGACAAATTGTTGGAAGATGCCAAGCTATGGCGTGAGAAGATGTTAGAAACTGCTGCTGAGGCTAGTGAAGAATTAATGGACAAGTATCTCGAAGAAGGCACCTTGTCAGTCGTCGATATCAAAAAAGGGCTACGTATTCGTACCATCAATAACGAAATCATACCGATGTTGTGCGGTTCGGCATTCAAAAATAAGGGTGTGCAGGCTATGCTGGACGCCGTAATAGATTACTTACCTTCGCCAGTTGATATTCATGCTGTAACTGGGGGAGAAGGAAAACGGTAAAATAGATGAGCGTCATGCTAGCGACGAGGAGCCGTTTGCTGGTTTAGCGTTTAAGATTGCCACTGATCCTTTTGTTGGTCAGTTGATTTTCTTCCGTGTATATTCTGGCGTTGTCTCTACCGGAGATACCATATACAACCCCATTAAAGGAAGGAAGGAACGGATTGGGCGGTTGTTACAAATGCATGCTAACCAACGTGAAGAAATCAAGGAAGTACGTGCGGGCGATATTGCCGCTGCAGTAGGTTTGAAGGAGGCCGTTACAGGGGATACATTGTGCGATCCAAACAAGATCATCACATTAGAGCGAATGGTATTTCCAGAGCCAGTGATTCACGTTGCAGTAGAACCAAAAACAAAAGTTGACCAAGAAAAAATGGGTCTTGCACTAAATCGATTGGCGCAGGAAGATCCATCTTTTCGCGTGCGTACCGACGAAGAGTCTGGCCAAACAATCATATCTGGCATGGGTGAGCTACATCTAGAAATTATTGTTGAACGCATGAAGCGTGAGTTTAATGTGGAGGCCAATGTAGGTGCACCACAAGTAGCTTATCGTGAGGCCATTAAGAAACTGGTGGAAGTTGAAGGCAAGTTCATCAAGCAATCTGGAGGGCGTGGGCAATACGGGCATGTTTGGCTCAAGATGGAGCCACATGAGGCTGGAAAAGGTTTTGAGTTCGTTGACTCAATCAAAGGTGGTGCCGTGCCACGCGAATACATTCCAGCGGTAGAGAAAGGTTTACGTGACACTCTGCCTAATGGTGTGTTAGCAGGTTTTCCAGTAGTAGATGTGAAAGTAACATTATTCGATGGTTCGTACCATGACGTGGACTCAAACGAAAATGCTTTTAAGATGGCAGCTTCAATGGCATTTAAGGATGGTATGCGAAAAGCTAGCCCGGTATTACTTGAACCAATGATGTCGGTGGAAGTGGAAACACCAGCAGATTTTATGGGTAATGTAGTAGGTGACTTATCTTCTCGTCGTGGCATGATTCAAGGTATGGATGACTTGCCTGGTCTGAAAGTAATAAGAGCAGAAGTCCCATTAGCAGAGATGTTTGGTTACTCAACTTCACTGCGCTCTGCGACTCAGGGTCGCGCTACCTACACCATGGAATTCAAGCATTATGCAGAGGCGCCAAAGAGTGTCTCTGAAGCAGTTATCAACAAAAAATAATAGTCGTCAAGAAAAGGAAACAATCATGGCAAAGAGCAAATTTGAGCGCACGAAGCCGCATGTAAACGTAGGCACGATTGGTCATGTAGACCATGGTAAAACTACTTTGACGGCAGCGATTACGATGGTATTGGCAAAGAAATTTGGTGGTGAGGCGAAGAGCTTTGATCAGATTGACTCGGCACCTGAAGAAAAAGCCCGTGGTATTACTATCAATACTTCTCACGTCGAATACGAAACAGAGAAACGTCACTACGCTCATGTTGATTGCCCAGGCCATGCTGACTACGTCAAGAACATGATCACGGGTGCGGCACAAATGGATGGTGCCATTTTGGTTGTATCAGCTGCTGATGGTCCTATGCCGCAGACACGTGAACATATTTTGCTAGCACGCCAGGTAGGTGTACCTTACATTATTGTCTACATGAACAAAGCCGACATGGTTGACGACGCTGAACTACTAGAGTTAGTTGAGATGGAAGTGCGTGAATTGCTGTCCAAATACAATTTTCCTGGTGACAGCACCCCGATCATTGTTGGTTCTGCCCTGAAGGCGCTTGAAGGTGATCAGAGCGACATTGGTGAGCCTTCTATATACAAGCTAGCAGATGCGCTGGATAGTCATATTCCCTGATCCGGTACGTGCTTTGGATGGTGCCTTTATCATGCCGGTAGAAGACGTATTTTCTATTTCTGGACGTGGTACTGTTGTCACTGGTCGGGTTGAACGTGGTGTTGTTAAGGTGGGTGAGGAGCTTGAGATTATCGGCTTAAAGCCCACAGCCAAGACTGTTTGTACTGGTGTGGAAATGTTTAGGAAACTACTTGATCAAGGCCAAGCGGGCGACAATGTCGGCGTACTGTTGCGTGGTACCAAACGTGAGGAAGTTGAACGCGGCCAAGTGTTAGCTAAGCCAGGTTCTATTACCCCACATACCAAATTTACTGCTGAGATCTATGTTTTGAGCAAAGAAGAGGGTGGGCGCCATACTCCATTCTTCCAGGGTTATCGCCCGCAGTTTTACTTCCGTACTACTGACGTAACTGGGGCAATTGAGTTGCCAGCAGGTACGGAAATGATAATGCCTGGTGATAATGTTTCGGTAACGGTGAGTTTAATAGCACCGATTGCAATGGAAGAGGGTTTGCGTTTTGCTATTCGTGAGGGCGGTAGAACCGTTGGTGCGGGTGTAGTAGCAAAAATTATTGAGTAACTAATAGGGGGGTAGGAATCAAGGAGACAGGAGTCAGGATTAAGTGCCAAATGCACATATCATTGAATCCCGAATCCTCAATCCTGAGGTCCGGACATGCAGAACCAGAAAATTCGTATTCGTTTGAAGGCGTTTGATTACCGGTTAATAGATAAGTCTGCGATGGAAATTGTCGAGACTGCCAAGCGTACAGGTGCAGTGGTAAAAGGTCCCATACCGTTACCGACACGTATTGAGCGCTTTGATATACTGCGTTCGCCACATGTTAATAAGACTTCACGTGATCAGTTTGAGATTCGTACTCACTTGCGCATGATGGACATTATGGATCCTACTGATAAAACAGTGGATGCATTGATGAGGCTAGATTTGCCAGCAGGGGTTGATGTAGAAATAAAATTATGAGTTCCGAATATGAATTTTAACTGCTCGTTTCTTGGTATGTATATTTAATATACGGTTAAAATGTTTGTAAAGTGTCGGTCAATTGTAATCGGCACCTTTAAATAAAGGCTATTTAAAATGAGTTTAGGATTAGTTGGCCGGAAGGTTGGCATGACTCGTATTTTTACTGACGATGGCAACAGTCAGCCGGTAACGGTGCTTGACGTGTCTAATAATCGCGTCACACAAATTAAGGCGCCTGGGACTGATGGTTATTCAGCGGTACAAGTAACTTTTGGCAAGCGTCGCGCCAGTCGAGTCAACAAGCCATCAGCTGGACATTTTGCCAAGGCTGCGGTGGAAGCGGGACACATGCTCAAGGAATTCCACGTAACGGACGAACAGCTGACAAGCCTAAAGGCTGGTGCTGTTGTAGGAGTAGATATTTTTCAAGTCGGTCAGAGAGTAAATGTAACCGGTATCACCATTGGAAAGGGGTTCGCTGGCGTGATCAAGCGCCATCACTTTTCCTCAAATCGTGCTAGTCATGGTAACTCGAAAGCTCACAATAAGGGTGGCTCTACAGGCATGTGCCAGGATCCTGGTCGTGTATTTCCTGGTAAGCGTATGTCCGGACATTTGGGTAGCGTGCAGCGAACTACCAAGAATCTGGAAATATTACGGATTGATGCCGAGCGTAGCTTGCTTCTTATCAAGGGTGCAATTCCCGGCTCAAGGGGTGGTGATGTGGTGGTGCATCCAAGTTTGAAGATCGCAAGAGTTGGTGCTAAGAGTAGCGGTGGGCAAACCGGCAAGAAGGTAGGTACATAATGGAGCTTAGACTTATTAGCGATAACGGTCTCTCAACAGCATGTATTTCTGCTTCCGATACGCTGTTTGGCCGCGAATACAACGAGGCTCTCGTGCATCAGGTGATAACTGCTTATTTAGCCAACGCACGTAGCGGCAACCGCGCGCAAAAGGGACGCTCAGATGTCACCAAATCTACTCGTAAGCCATGGCGGCAAAAGGGAACGGGGCGTGCTCGTGCAGGTATGGCTTCCAGTCCATTATGGCGTGGAGGCGGTAGAATTTTTCCTAGTAGTCCGGAAGAGAATTTTAGTCACAAGGTAAATCGCAAGATGTATCGTGCAGGTATGAGTGCCATTTTGTCTCAACTGGTGCGCGAAAGCCGGTTATCTGTTGTGGAAGATTTTATCGTAGATAGTCCAAAAACAAAATTGTTGTCACAAAAACTGAAAGATATGGGGTTGGGGAAAGTGATGATTATCACAGATAATGTAGACGAGAATCTTTATCTGTCGTCTCGTAATCTTTCGAATGTGATGGTAGTAGAGGTGGGTCATACTGATCCTGTTAGTCTTTTACGCTTCGAGAATGTGCTGATGACTCAAGGTGCTGTGACAAAAATTGAGGAGATGCTAGCGTGAGTGCGCAAATTTTCAATCAGGAACGTTTGATGCAAGTGATATTGAAGCCTCAAGTTTCCGAGAAGGCTACATATATTGTAGAAAAGCATAACCAAGTCATCTTTCGTGTAACACAGGATGCTACAAAGGCTGAGATTCGGGCTGCAGTTGAATTGATGTGGAAGGCGCAAAACATAGAAGTGAGAGGCGTGCGAGTTGCTAATGTTAAAGGCAAAGAAAAACGATTCGGTCGTTTTATGGGGCGACGTAGTAACTGGAAAAAGGCATATGTCAGCATAAAAACTGGCCAGGATATTAATTTTTCTGAAATTGCCCAAGTGGAGGTTAAGTAATGGCGCTCATTAAAGTCAAACCAACTTCTCCCGGGCGTCGTGGCGTTGTTAAGGTTGTTAATTCCAGCTTGTATAAGGGGTCACCTTATTCGAAGCTATTGGAGAAGCAAAGTCGTTCTGCTGGTCGCAATAATAGCGGACGTATTACTACCCGTCACATGGGCGGTGGACATAAGCAACATTATCGCAAAGTAGATTTTCGTCGTAAAAAAGACGGCATAGTTGCTAAGGTTGAACGCTTAGAATATGATCCGAACCGTAGTGCAAATCTGGCTCTACTTTGTTATGTTGATGGACAACGCTGCTACATTATTGCGCCTAAGGGGATTATTGTAGGAATGCAATTAATTAGTGGTGTAGATGCACCAATCAAGAATGGTAATACGCTACCATTGCGCAATATTCCAGTAGGTAGCACAATTCACTGCGTTGAAATGTCGCCCGGAAAGGGCGCACAACTTGCACGTTCTGCTGGTACGTCGATACAGCTACTGGCGCGTGAGGGTGAATATGCACAATTACGCCTTCGTTCTGGTGAAATTCGTAAAGTGCACATTGATTGTCGTGCCACAATTGGAGAGGTTGGCAATGCGGAGCATAATTTGCGATCTATTGGTAAGGCGGGTGCGCAACGATGGCGTGGAATTCGTCCGACAGTGCGTGGTGTTGCGATGAATCCAATAGACCATCCACATGGTGGTGGTGAGGGTAAAACTGCAGCTGGACGCCACCCAGTTAGTCCATGGGGGACCCCAGCTAAGGGCTATCGCACCCGTACTAATAAACGTACTGACGGCATGATTGTGCGCCGTCGTTATTCGAACAAGAACAAGGGATAGTAATCATGGCTCGTTCCATAAAAAAAGGCCCATTTGTTGATTTACATTTGAAAGAAAAAGTAGAGACTGCGCGTGCAAGCAATGATAGACGTCCAATAAAGACCTGGTCGCGTCGCTCCACAGTTTTACCAGATTTTATCGGGCTTACTATTGCAGTACACAATGGTAAACAGCATATTCCAGTCTATGTTACTGAGAATATGGTGGGGCATAAGCTTGGTGAGTTTTCCCACACTCGCACTTTTAAGGGCCACTCCGGCGACAAGAAAGTAGCTATGTCAGCTAAATCAAAAAAATAGGAGTAGTCGATATATGCAAACATCTGCTGTATTGCGTGGGGTGCGGTTATCTGAACAAAAGGGACGCTTAGTAGCAGACCAGATTCGTGGGCTTCCTGTAGATCGTGCGTTGAATCTACTTGCTTTTAGTCCGAAAAAGAGTGCTGTCATCATTCGTAAATTACTAGAATCCGCCATTGCTAATGCTGAACACAACGATGGTGCAGATATAGACGAATTAAAGGTCTCAGCTATATACGTGGACCGCGGCCCGTCATTGATGCGGACTAGTGCCCGCGCCAAAGGTCGCGGGAACCGTATAGTCAAGCCAACATGTCACATTCTGCTAACCGTTGGTGACCAAAAATAGGAGCATACAAAAATATTATGGGACAAAAAGTACATCCAACAGGTTTCCGTCTTTCTGTACTAAAGAACTGGTCATCAAAATGGTACGCCAACAGAAGAAATTTTCCAGTAATGTTGCAAGAAGATATCAATGTGAGGGGATATCTAAAGAAGAAACTAGCGCACGCGTCTGTTGGTCGTGTAATTATCGAGCGCCCATCCAAAAACGCACGTTTCACTATTTACACTTCGCGTCCCGGTATTGTAATTGGCAAGAAGGGAGAAGATATTGAAATTCTCCGTGGAGAATTACAAAAACGAATGGGTGTACCTGTACATGTGAATATTGAGGAAATCCGAAAGCCTGAAATCGACGCGCAACTGATTGCAGACAATATTGCGCAGCAATTAGAAAAACGTATTATGTTTCGTCGCGCCATGAAGCGTGCTATACAGAACGCCATGCGTTTGGGTGCCAAAGGTATCAAAATATTGAGTGCAGGACGATTAAATGGTATTGAAATTGCACGTTCAGAGTGGTACCGTGAAGGCCGCGTTCCGCTACACACCTTGCGCGCTGACGTAGATTACGGTACGTCCGTAGCCCAGACTACTTATGGAGCGATTGGCATCAAAGTATGGGTATTTAAGGGTGAGGTGATGGGTCGAAGCGAACAGCCCGCAACAATCATTACCCCCCCAGATCAGGCGCCCGAGTCAGAGCTGAAGAAAAAACACCCAGCCAGTAAACCAGAAACTAAAAAACCAAAAATCACAATGGTGGCCAAGCCAGATGAGAAAACTGGGCGTAAAATTGCTAAATCCAAAGTAACAACGGTGGCCAAGCCGGCTGGGAAAGCTGAGGGTAAAACTGTTAGCAAAAAGAAGGCTAGCGTCAAGAAAATTACTAAGAGTCTTGCTAAAGCGGATAAGAAGCCAACCAAAAAGGCTGAGACACCAACCAAGATCGCTGCGAAGCCTACCGCTAAGTCTACTACCACTAAGGCAAAGAAAACAGTGAAGAAGCCGGGAGCTAAAGATGCAGCAACCAGCTAGAACAAAATATCGAAAACAGCAAAAAGGCCGCAATAAAGGGATCGCTACTCGCGGTACAAAAGTTAGTTTTGGTGAATATGGCCTCAAGGCGATTAGCCGTGGTCGTTTAACTGCGCGTCAGATAGAAGCAGCTCGTCGTGCCATGACTCGACATATAAAGCGTGGTGGCCAAATTAGGATTCGTATTTTTCCAGACAAACCGATTTCTCATAAACCAGCGGAAGTGCGTATGGGTGGCGGCAAGGGTAATCCTGAATACTTTGTGGCAGAGATTCAGCCTGGTAAGGTGTTATATGAAATGGACGGTGTTGATGAAGTGTTGGCACGTGAAGCATTTCGCCTAGCCGCAGCAAAACTACCAATCCAGACCACATTTGTTATTCGACAAGTAGGCGGTTAATCATGAAAACGAATGAACTAAGAGCTAAAAGTCCAACAGAGCTACAGCAGGAACTATTGGCAATGTTAAAGGCGCAATTTGGTTTGCGAATGCAACATGCAACTCAGCAATTGAGCAATACTAACCAGTTACGTAATGTGCGCCGTGATATTGCGCGCATTAAAACTATACTCTGTCAAAAAGAGAAAAAGTCATGAGCGAAGCCAATTTGAGTCGTACTCTCAGTGGAAGAGTAACGAGTAATAAGATGGATAAGACCATTACGGTACTAGTTGAACGCAAAGTCAGGCATCCACTCTACGGTAAATTTATAGTTCGTTCAAAAAAATTTCATGTGCACGATGAAAGTAATAAATTTCAACTAGGTGATTTGGTGACAATCAAAGAGTGTCGTCCATTTTCCAAGACCAAGGCTTGGAGCGTAGTTGAACTGGTAGATAAAGATAATAAGGTTTAATTTAATTATTAGTCAATAACGACCTGGGCGGGTATCATCTAATAATATTTAAGGCCAAATTAAATGGGAGCAAGATTATTTCGTTCTAGGCTAATATTTTATCTTGTTTCTTTAGTAACGTGTCAGTATAATCTTTAAACTTTGAGTTTCTAGAGATCACGGATATCTAGTTTTTTGATTCGCGCTCTGCCATTAAGTATCATGCAGCAGCATAACCCCCCCGGACGGGTTCCAAAACTATCCATGCATTGAGGCTCTATGCGGGAAAAGTTGGAGAGAGAGTAAAAATGATCCAAATGCAATCTATTTTACAAGTCGCAGACAATACTGGTGCACGCGCCATTATGTGTATTAAGGTGTTGGGTGGCTCTAAGCGGCGATATGCAGGTATTGGTGATGTCATCAAGGTCAGCATTAAGGACGTTGCGCCTCGTGGTCGAGTAAAAAAGGGCGAGATATGCAATGCTGTTGTAGTGCGTACTGCTAAAGGAATTCGCCGTGCCGACGGTTCTCTTATAAAGTTCGACAAAAATGCTGCAGTATTATTAAATGCTAAGTTAGAGCCTATTGGCACACGTATTTTTGGGCCAGTGACACGCGAGTTGCGTAATGCGCGTTTTATGAAGATTGTATCACTTGCACCAGAAGTTCTATAAGCGTGGGGTAAGGAGCCAGTATGAAAAAAATTAAAAAAGGTGATGATGTGATCGTCACAACTGGTAAAGATAAAGGTAAGCGTGGAACAGTATTACGCGTAGAAAATGCTTCTTTAGTGGTAGTTGAGGGTGTGAATAAGGTAAAGAAACACGCGAAACCTGATCCAAATAAAGGAGTAGCTGGCGGTATAGTTGAAATGGAAAAGCCGATTCAAGTTTCAAATGTTGCGATTTTTAATTCAGCGACAAAAAAAGCTGACAGGATAGGGTTCAAAACCCTAGAAGACAAACGTAAAGTACGTTATTTCAAATCGAATGGCGAATTAGTTGATCTTTAAGAAAGATAGTAAGAGGGAATATGGCTCGTTTACAAGAATTTTATCGTGACACTGTAACCAAGACATTGATGGAGCAGTTTACCTACAAGTCTGTGATGGAGGTACCACGAATTAGTAAAATTACGCTCAATATGGGCGTTGGTGAGGCAGTAGCTGACAAAAAAATCTTAGATAATGCAGTCGGTGATATGCAGAAAATTGCCGGGCAAAAACCAGTGGTAACCAAGGCAAGAAAATCTATAGCCACATTCAAGGTGCGTGAGGGCTATCCAGTAGGCTGCATGGTAACGTTACGCCGTTTACATATGTATGAATTTTTAGATAGATTGGTGAGTGTGGCTATCCCACGTATTCGTGATTTTCGTGGAATTTCTGGTAGGGCATTCGATGGTCGTGGAAATTACAACATGGGGGTAAAAGAGCAAATTATCTTCCCAGAAATTGACTTCGATAAGGTCGATGTGTTGCGTGGTATGAACATTACAATTACTACCACTGCCAAAACAGATGTAGAGGCCAAAGCATTATTAGCGGCATTTAAATTTCCATTTAAAAACTAAGGGTAATATGGCTAAGATTGCTTTAATTAACCGCGACTTGAAACGTCGTAAAACTGTAAAAAAATTTGCCGCATACCGTGCAGAACTATTTACCGTTATTAACGATGCTAACGCGAGTGACGAGGAACGATATTCTGCCAGAATAAAATTACAAATGTTGCCACGCAATGCCAGCCCAGTACGGCTACGTAATCGTTGTATGCTTACGGGTCGCCCGCGGGGCGTGTATAGAAAATTTGGTCTGGGACGTAGCAAATTACGTGACATTGCTATGAGCGGTGAAATACCCGGCATGATAAAAGCTAGTTGGTAGTAAAAATGGCGGAACCACGTATAAGGGTATTGTCGGACACTAAAAATTTTAAGTGAGATACATTCAGAAATTTTGATAATGTGCCACGTATGATTAGTATGATTAATATGAGGGTTCTTAAAAATTGAGTATTAAAATTTGTAATAAAAATTGGATTTTGAAAGGTGCCCCTAGATGAGCATGAGTGATCCCATCGCCGATATGTTGACACGCATACGTAATGCCCAGCTCTCCGAAAAAAGTATTGTAGCAATGCCTGCTTCAAAGTTGAAGCAGGCAATAGCCCAAGTATTGAAGGATGAAGGCTATATTGAACATTTTACGGTACGGGAATTAGATGCTAAGCCAGTTTTGGATATTCGCTTAAAGTATTATGCGGGTCGTCCAGTGATTGAAAAAATTGAACGTGTTAGTCGTCCTGGGTTGCGTATTTATAAGCCTAACAAAAATCTTCCTAATGTTATGAACGGCCTAGGTGTGGCGATAATTTCTACTTCTAAAGGCGTAATGACTGAGCGTAAAGCACGCGCTAGTGGTATAGGTGGCGAGGTGTTATGTATAGTAGTTTAGGGATATTGATTATATGTCACGAATAGGCAGGGAACCGGTATCAATTCCGGCCAATGTAGAAGTGATTCTATCTTCTTCTGAAGTGTCGATAAAAGGTCCGCTGGGTAAATTGCAGCGTGACCTTAATTCCGATGTAATCATTGAACGTGACGGAGATACTTTACTTGTGAAGGTAGCTAATGATTCCAGGCAGGCCAATGCGATGTCAGGCACCATGCGTGCGTTACTAGCAAATATGGTGCAAGGAGTAACTAGCGGTTTTGAGAAAAAGTTATCATTAGTAGGCGTAGGTTTTCGCGCGCAGGCTACAAATGAAATCCTTAACCTTACTTTAGGGTTCTCCCACCCGATTATTCACAAAATGCCTGAAGGCGTGAAGGTGGAAACGCCAACTCAGACCGAGGTTCTAATTAAAGGAATAGACAAACAAAAGGTTGGTCAAGTAGCGGCAGAAGTGCGTGCTTACCGTAAGCCAGAACCCTATAAGGGAAAAGGTGTACGTTACACTGATGAAGTAATTATCATGAAAGAAGCGAAGAAGAAATAATCGAGATAGATATGCAGAATCTAATACAATCCCGCCTGCGTCGTGCGCGGCAAACTCGGGCCAAGATTGCCGAATTGAAGATAGTGCGTCTGGCGGTACATCGCAGCAATAGCCATATTTATGCACAAGTAATTGATAATACTAGTGGCAAAGTGTTGACTAGCGCTTCTACTTTAGAGCCAGAAGTACGTAAAGAATTATCTAATGGAAGTTCTATAGGTGCAGCGGCAGCAATAGGTAAACGAATAGCTGAGAAGGCAAAAATTATAGGCATTTCTAAAGTTGGGTTTGACCGTTCTGGGTTTAAATATCATGGTCGTGTTAGGGCGTTAGCTGATGCCGCTCGTGAGCATGGTTTAATATTCTAGTTGAGGACTATTAATGGCTAAGATGCAGGGAAGAATACAGGGCAGAACTCCACAAGGAGATGACCGTGGTGATGGTCTCAAGGAAAAAATGGTGGCAATTAATCGTGTTACCAAAGTAGTTAAAGGAGGACGTATTCTTGGTTTTGCCGTTCTGGCTGTGGTTGGCAATGGTGACGGTAGTGTCGGTATGGGAAAGGGCAAGTCTCGTGAGGTGCCAATTGCGGTACAAAAAGCAATGGATGAAGCACGCCGCAATATGGTCAAGGTAAGTCTCAAGAACGGTACATTGTATCATCCAGTTATAGGTAGGCATGGCGCTGCCAAAGTTTATATGCAGCCTGCTTCTGAAGGTACGGGCATTATTGCTGGTGGTCCAATGCGTGCAATATTTGAAGTAATGGGTGTGCACGATATTTTAGCTAAGTGTATTGGCTCAACAAATCCATACAACGTTGTTCGAGCAACGCTGCAAGGTTTACAGGCAATGAATACCCCTGCTGAAGTTGCTGCTAAGCGGGGCAAAAGTGTGGAGGATATTATGGATTTGGTACAACAATGATGAGCAGGAAAGAGAAAAGAATAAAAGTGACTTTGATCAGGAGCCTAATTGGCACCAAGAAGACTCATCGTGCAACCGTGCGTGGACTCGGACTACGCAGAATTAACAGCAGCGTCGAACTAGAAAATACACCATCGGTGCAAGGTATGATTAACAAAATTTGTTACCTTGTTAAGTGTGATACATAAGATGAGGCTAAACTCAATTAGACCTGCTGATGGAGCCACTTATTCTAGACGTCGGGTCGGGCGTGGCATAGGCTCAGGTCTTGGCAAGACTGCTGGGCGCGGCCATAAAGGACAAAAATCCCGTGCTGGTGGATTTCACAAGGTTGGATTCGAGGGTGGTCAAATGCCGCTGCAGCGCCGTTTACCAAAACGGGGTTTTGTTTCTCCCACCACGGGGAACACTGCAGAAGTACAATTATCAGCATTAAATAAATTACCAGTAGATGTGATAGATATCATGGTATTAAAGCAGGCTGGGATTGTTTCAAGAACCGTTTTAGCTGCCAAAATCATACTTACTGGAAAGATCAGCCGCGCAATAAAATTGCAGGGCATTCTAGTTACAAAAGGTGCGAAAGCTGCAATTGAAGCAGCTGGCGGAAGCGTTGAATAAGGCCAAGAGGACACAAATTGGCTACTAGCGGATTGTTAGGAAAGGGGTTCCGGAAAACTTGGCGACATGAAGCGTCGACTATGGTTCTTATTGTTCGCGCTTATTGTCTATCGGATTGGTGCACATGTTCCTGTGCCTGGTATTGACCCAGTGGTACTGAAAGACTTGTTTGATTCGCAGCAGGGCGGCATTCTCGGCATGTTTAATATGTTTTCTGGTGGCGCGCTATCCCGTTTCTCGGTTTTTGCTTTGGGTATCATGCCTTACATTTCTGCTTCTATCATTATGCAGCTCGGCACTCACGCTTTCCCTTATTTGGAAGCACTAAGAAAAGAAGGTGAATCTGGGCGCAGGAAGATCACTCAATATACTCGTTATTTTACATTGGGGCTGGCAATGGTTCAAGGTTATGGCATATCTATCGCATTGCAATCTCAAGCTGGGTTAGTTATCGAGCCGGGTCCAGAGTTCCTGATGACCACGGTAATAACTTTAGTAACAGGAACTATATTCCTGATGTGGCTGGGTGAGCAGATTACTGAACGTGGCATAGGAAACGGCATATCTTTGATTATTTTTGCCGGTATTGTAGCTGGACTGCCAAGTGCAATAGGTGGCACGCTCGAATTAGTGAGTACTGGTGCAATGCATTCCTTGATAGCACTAGCAATTTTTACTGCAGTAGCTTTGGTTACGGCTTTCGTGGTGTTTGTAGAGCGCGGCCAGCGTAAAATATTGGTTAACTATGCCAAGCGACAAGTAGGGCGGAAGGTTTATGGTGGTCAGAGTTCACATCTACCGTTAAAGCTTAATATGGCTGGCGTAATTCCACCAATCTTTGCATCCAGCATTATTTTGTTTCCTGCAACATTAGCAGGATGGGCGACCAGTGGTGAATCTATGTCTTGGTTGAAGGATGTGAGCGGGGCATTGTCTCCAGGCCAGCCGCTTTATGTGATTATGTATGCGGTAATGATCATATTCTTTTGTTTTTTTTATACTGCATTGGTGTTTAATCCTAAGGATACTGCAGAAAATTTGAAGAAAAGTGGAGCTTTTATTCCAGGTATTCGCCCCGGCGACCAGACCGCCAAGCATATTGAGCGTATTATGCTGCGTTTAACTATGGCAGGGGCAATTTATGTAACGCTGGTATGTTTGCTACCAGAATTTTTAATCTTGCAATGGAACGTGCCCTTTTATTTTGGTGGGACTTCGCTATTGATTATTGTGGTTGTAACTATGGATTTTATGGCACAGGTGCAAGCCTACATTATGTCGCAACAGTACGATAGCCTGTTGAAGAAAGCTAACTTTAAGGGTGGTAGTGGTTTGTCTGCAAGATAATTGCGACGAAGGATAGAATAATGGCTAAGGAAGAAACGATACAAATGCAAGGCGAGATACTAGAAACGCTGCCTAATGCAACGTTTCGTGTCAAGCTCGAAAACGGGCATGTGGTACTAGGGCATATTTCTGGCAAGATGCGTATGCATTACATTCGAATTTTACCGGGTGATAAAGTGACTGTAGATTTAACACCGTACGATTTAAGTAGAGCGCGAATTACATTTCGTGCCAAGTAGTAAGGGAAAGCAGACATGAAAGTATTGACATCAGTTAGGAAAATTTGCCGAAATTGTAAGATTATTCGGCGCAAAGGCGTGGTGCGAGTGATTTGTAAGGATCCTCGGCATAAGCAGCGCCAAGGTTGATTGAGTAGATACAGCTTTGGCTGTTATAATCCATAAATTTTATTTGTAGGGTATTTGTATGGCTCGTATTGCTGGAGTAAATATTCGAAATCATCAGCATGCAGAAATCGCGTTGACTGCGATTTACGGCATAGGCCGCACTGTGGCACGCCAGATTTGTGCGTCTGTGGGTATTAACGTATCCACAAAGATCAAGGATATAACTGACTCGCAAATGGATAAATTGCGAGACCATGTGACCAAATTCATGGTAGAAGGTGACTTGCGTCGAGAAGTATCAATGAACATTAAACGTTTAACGGATCTTGGCTGCTATCGAGGATTGCGTCACCGCCGTGGTCTGCCTGTTCGTGGCCAGCGTACAAAGACTAACGCTAGAACTCGTAAAGGTCCGCGTAAAGCTATTCGTTCCACGGGTGGAAGGCCGGCAGCAAGGTAAGTAATAGATACCAACAAATTGTAGATCAAAGGAATAATCAGATATGGTAAAAGCAGCTTCACGGGTACGTAAAAAGGTCAAGAAGAACGTGGCCGAGGGCATTGCCCATATTCATGCTTCATTTAACAACACTATAGTTACCATTACTGATCGTCAAGGAAACGCCTTGTCGTGGGCTACTTCCGGCGGAGCTGGCTTTAAAGGTTCGCGCAAAAGTACGCCATTTGCCGCCCAAGTTGCAGCTGAAAAGGCAAGTAAGGTTGCCCAGGAGTGTGGAGTAAAGAACTTGGAAGTTCGTATCAAGGGTCCTGGTCCAGGTAGGGAGTCTGCGGTACGTGCATTGAATGCAGCTGGCTTTAAAATTACCAGTATTTCTGATGTGACGCCATTTCCACATAATGGCTGTCGCGCACCTAAAAAGCGTCGTATTTAAGTAGGATAGACTATGAGTAGAAATCTTGGTCCAAAATGTCGCCAGTGTCGCCGTGAAGGTGAGAAGTTATTTTTAAAAGGCGAAAAGTGCTTTACTGACAAATGCGCAATAGAGCGCAGAAATTATCCTCCTGGTCAGCATGGACAAAAAAAAGCGCGATTGTCTGATTATGGTGTGCAATTAAGAGAAAAGCAGAAGCTGCGGCGTATTTATGGGGTGTTAGAGCGACAATTCCGCAATAATTATAAACTGGCAGACAGACAGCGTGGCATTACCGGGGAGAATCTTCTACGATTACTAGAATGCCGCCTTGATACTGTTTCGTATCGTATGGGGTTTGGTGCATCACGTTGTGAGGCACGCCAGATCGTACGCCACAATGGAATACTTGTAAATGGATGTCGTGTCAACATTCCGTCCTATCAGGTGAGCCCCGGTGATGTGGTTGAAGTAACTGAAAAGGCGAAAGACCAGCTACGTATCAAAAGTGCTGTGGAAGCTGCTGAGCAACGTAGCTTTCCAGAGTGGATGGAAGTAGATGTTAAGGTGATGAAGGGAACCTTCAAAGCCCATCCAGAGCGTTCTGAATTACCTGCAACTATCCAAGAATCACTTGTTGTCGAATTATATTCTAAGTAACCAATCAATCAGAAAGTTTTCAGCAAAAGGACAGGCTATGCTAAGCAACACTTTTCTTACTCCACGTATCATTAATGTTCAAAATATTTCGCCGTTACATGCCAAAGTTACCATGGAGCCGTTTGAACGCGGCTATGGGCATACTCTGGGTAACGCAATACGGCGAGTCTTGTTATCTTCAATGCCAGGATTTGCGCCGACAGAGGTTCAGATTAATGGTGTGGTACATGAGTATTCTGCCATCGATGGTGTACAGGAAGATGTGGTAGATATCCTGCTTAATCTCAAGGGCATAGTTTTAAAGCTACATAACCAAACAGAGGCAGTCTTGATGCTTAAGAAGAAGGGTGAAGGTGTGGTCACCGCAGGTGATATTGAGACTGGGCACGATGTAGAAATTATCAATCCAGACCATGTTGTTGCGCATCTTACTGCTGGTGGCAAGATAGACATGCAAATCAAGGTAGAGATGGGGCGTGGTTACGTACCAGGAACGGCTCGGCAACTAGCAAATGAGAGTAGTCGTACCGTTGGCAATATTTTGTTAGATGCTTCCTTTAGCCCAGTATACCGCGTAAGCTACGCAGTGGAGAACGCACGTGTAGAACAGCGTACCGACCTTGATAAATTGGTGATGGATATTGAAACCAATGGTGCCGTTGACCCTGAAGAGGCGATCCGATATGCTGCGCGCGTGTTAGTAGAGCAGCTATCAGTGTTTGCTGATCTCAAGGGCACACCCCTACCCGTGGAGCAGCCAGAGGCACCACAGATTGATCCAAGGTTGCTGCGACCTGTAGATGATCTAGAGCTTACTGTACGTTCTGCTAATTGTCTCAAGGCAGAAAACATTTACTATATAGGAGATCTAATTCAACGGACTGAAACTGAGCTTCTAAAAACTCCTAATTTGGGGAGAAAATCACTTAATGAAATTAAGGAAGTACTAGCTTCACGTGGATTGGCGCTGGGAATGAAGCTGGAAGATTGGCCACCTGCCAAGTTAGAAAATAGCGCAAAGGAAACAAACCATGCGGCACCATAGCGGACTAAGAAAATTAAATCGTACTACCAGTCATCGTTTAGCAATGTTTCGTAACATGACCAACTCTCTGTTACGTAATGAAGTTATCAAGACTACGTTGCCCAAAGCAAAAGAGTTGCGTCGTATAGTGGAGCCAATGATCACCCTCGGCAAGAAGCCATCACTTGCCAACAGGAGGTTAGCGTTCAATCGTCTTCGTGATCGCGACATAGTTGGAAAGTTATTTTCTGAACTGGGTCCACGTTATCAGACACGTAACGGTGGTTACTTGCGTATTCTTAAATTTGGTTTTCGTAAGGGTGATAATGCTCCAATGGCGCTAGTCGAATTGCTGGATCGTCAGGACCCAATTGCTGAGTCCACAGCTGGAAAAGCTGATGTATAGCTAGATGAAGTACTGTGGTAATAAAAAAAGCCGAGTTATCTCGGCTTTTTTTATATATTTGAGGGGTAGTTGCCATACAATGGAATTACCTGTTTTTGGATGGAGTTGGGGCAAGTATTTGTAACTAAAATTTCTTTGTCAGAGTCATTATTAGGGCTGATTGTCATACATTAAGGAGTTCCATGAAGCCGGTTGCAATTTTTCGACTGTTTTCCATCGAGGGTCCGGGGTATTTTTCCACATTTCTTGATTCCCATTATATTCCATGGAGACTTATCAAGGTCGACTCTGGTGAAGATCTTCCCGCCGGTCCTGAGCAATTCAGTGGATTAGTATTCATGGGAGGAGCGATGAGTGTGAACGATGATTTACCATGGATTGCTCCAGCGCAAGCATTAATTAGGCAAGCTGTAGGACTTGATATTCCAGTGTTGGGCCACTGTCTTGGCGGACAATTAATGTCAAAAGCTCTAGGGGGCTTGGTGAGTAGTTGCCCAATCAAGGAAATTGGCTGGGGAAAAGTCAGCGTGGCAGACAACTTTATTGCTCGTGAATGGTTAAGTGACCTATCAGAATTTGAATCATTCCACTGGCATGGTGAAATTTTTTCCCTTCCCGAAGGCGCAACTCGGTTACTTTCAAGCAAATATTGTGAGAATCAAGCATTTGCAATAGGTATTCACTTGGGGATGCAATGCCACGTAGAAATGACCGAAGAGATGGTGAAAGTTTGGTATCAAGTGGGCGCTGAGGAAATCGCCAATAACCCAGGGCCCGCGGTGCAATCGCAAGAAGCAGTAAGAAAAGATCTAGCTAATCGGGTATCCGCATTAAACGTAATTGCCAAATGCTTATATACAAGATGGATTTCTAGTTTAGCTATTTAGGATAAGGAAGTTTACGGTAACTGGAAGAGTGTATTTTATCTTATGAGTTATTTTTAAAACCATAACCTTAAAATGGTTTTTTTCTTGACATATGGCGTGATGTCGGAGTAGTCTACAAAATGTTGGAATAGGTGGTTCTTGGTCGACTGGAAAGTCTATTAACCACGAAAAAATAACAAATAACAAATAACAATTACGGAACAACAGGGGAGGCATCAAAATGGTTACCAAGCTTTGGTTGAGAATGGTTTTGTTAGCTTGTGGTGCGTTATTTGCGGCAACGGCGTATGCGAATTTTCCCAGTGTTCCCAGTGAAACCTACAAAGCGCTTAATATTGACAGATCAGCCTCGCCTAAGGAGCTACATGAGGCGCTGACAAAGCGCTATCTTGATCCGGCGCAAGGTGCCGGGAAGGGCTCCCATGCTCAATACTGGGAGCCAATCCCGATGAGCATGTACCTTGATCCTACCACCTTCTACAAATCACCAACCTCACCGGATGAAATTGCATCGCGGAAAGATTGCGTTGAATGCCATACTGACGAATCACCTGTCTGGATGAGTACCTGGAAGAAAAGTACCCATGCTAATTTAGACAAAGTTCGTAAGCTCTCATCCAAAGATCCGAAATACTACCAAAAAGCGAAGCTTGAAGCTGTAGAGAAAAATCTGCGTTCAATGGGTAAGCTTGGTGCGAAGGAGAAATTGAAAGAAGTTAGCTGTATCGACTGTCACGTTGACATCAATACCAAAAAGAAAGCGGACCACAAGGCTGACATACGGATGCCTACTGCCGAAGTGTGTGGCACTTGTCACCTACAAGAATTTGCCGAACGTGAATCTGAGCGAGATACCCTTGATTGGCCGGAGGGTGTTGGGTGGGCTCAAGGACGTCCTTCACATGCGCTGGATTACAAGGCCAACGTTGAAGTATCGGTCTATGCTGGGATGCCGCAACGTGAAATTGCCGAAGGTTGTACCATGTGTCACATCAACCAGAACACCTGTGATCACTGTCATACCCGGCACGAATTCTCGGTAGCCGAATCACGCAAACCTGAAGCCTGTGCTACCTGTCATAATGGTATCGACCACAATGACTGGGAATCCTATGCCCTGTCCAAGCATGGCATGATATATCAGATGAAGGGCGACAGTTGGAATTGGGACGTACAGATGAAGGACGCATTCACCAAAGGCGGACAGGATGCGCCCACCTGTGCAAGTTGCCACATGGAATATGACGGTGAAATCACTCATAACGTAGTACGTAAAGTACGTTGGGCGAACTACCCCGTAGTTCCTGGTATTGCAGAAAATATCCTGAGCGACTGGTCTGAGCGCCGCCTGGATTCCTGGATAACGACTTGTACCAATTGCCACAGTGAACGCTGGGCCCGCTCTTACATGGAGTTTATGGACAAGGGTACGCTCCACATGCTTGCCAAGTACCAGTCGGCGAAACAGAGTAGTGAAGGGTCTTTTCGACGATAAATTACTTACTGGACAGACGACCAATCGTCCGGATCCACCACCGCCAATGGCAGCAGGATATTCTCAATTCTTCCAATTGTTTTGGTCGAAGGATAACAACCCGTCATCGCTTGAGCTCAAAGTCTTAGAGATGGGCGAGAACGATCTGCCGAAGGGACACAAGGGATTAGCGCACGTTAACCCGGGTGGCTGGACTTACACGGAAGGTTGGGGACCGTTGAACCGAGCATATGTCGAAATTCTGGATGAAAACTCGAAGCTGCGCCATGAAATGGACTTGGAGGAGCGAATAGCCAAACTTGAGAAGAAGCCGCGTCGTTCCGGTTGGTTTAGTAGTCTGTTGGACGCTGACAGCACGGAAGACAAGATTTCGCTAGGTGGCTTAGGTGGAGGCATGTTATTAGCTGGCACCATCGCACTTGCTGGTTGGCGTAGACGCGAAAAAAGAGAACATTGATCTCCTCTTCATCCCGGAGCGCCACACCGTTGGCGCGACCAGGAGCTAAATTCCTCCCGTTACTGGGTATCTTCTTGGTAACGGGAGGTTTTCTTTTACTTGGCTGGCTCGCTTACGTGTCATTTAGCCCAGGGTCAGCACCCTATCACTACAAACTGGTTGAAGAAGGCGGGGTTGGCAAGTTCGATAAACTTGGACTAAGAGCCTGGCCGGACCTTGCCATAAGCAGGTATGAGGTATATGTGCAAGGAATAGACAAGTCTATTGCCGAGGTACATCTTGCAAAGCGTGGTGAGACGCCACCCATATTGCTCAGCTGGGATAATCACACCAGTGAGCTGCTCATTTCTGTCGATAGCAAATCATCCGAACTGATTGCGTTAGTAACAGCAATTACTAAGTATGCACCAGAAGACGCAACCATACTTGCTTGGTGGGACACCTCGCGTCAGGTACAACTGCTTGCCGGGCGAGACACGCTATTCCCATCCCATCATGGTGAGCCGATGATTATCCCTTCATTCTGGCGTGAGCGTAGCGACACTATTAAAAAGTATGAGCAAGAATTCTGGGGCGCTCCGGCCCCAGCTGAAGAACGCCGGAAGTTCCAACGCTTTGCCGATGCACTGGCAGCAGATGTCAATGAAGGTGCTGCAATACTACGTGAACTAGCCGGTTCGCGTGAAGCCTACGTGGTGGTTCATGTTGCTGATCTCTATAAGCTAGGATTAATGCGTCCGGATCTATTTGATCTAGCCTACAAGGATTTCCCGATGAGTAGTAGTAACATGCATGGGTTGGTCAATACTGTGAAGAGATGGAAGCACGAAAATAACTATCAGACTTATACGTTACAGTCGATTTCTGACCAGGTAGTACGTGGTTATTTTTTACGTGATGGCAAGGACACACTACTTGCACAGATGTTACCCTTTACTGATGCCCGACCTCTTGAACTAGAGGAAGTGCAGTTGATTTATCAGCATGGGGGCTATTGGGTATACAAAATTCCAGCTAGAGAGCCGCCTGCTGGTTGATTTATTTGTAGCAACTATTATTTTGATGATTTAAGAATAAAATTGGCGCCGACATAATTAAAATTATCCTTGCTGGGGTGTTCAACTAAAGTATCAGATTTACCAACTACGGGGGTATCTTTATTTAAACCGAACATAAGATCTCCTGTTTAAAGGATACATGATCAGATCAGATAGGTGTCTATTCCTGTTAATAATAGATCATACTGGCATTCTACTAGTTCTTTAATTACTAATGCCGGAATGCCGCCGACTACATTGTTCTCCAGTGCTAACCAACCTACTGCATCTGTTGGTCCGAGACTGATGACATAGCCAAGATCACGATGCAGATAGGGTTCAAGTAATTTCAAGACACCTGAGCTTCGTAAAATATTGCGTGCAGCTAGTTTGCCTTTACGTACTGCAGACTGTGCTGTTATGGTGTTTGATCCGAAAGAATTGTAACTAGAACAATCGCCCGCTGTAAAGATATTTTGCATAGGTTGCTTATCTATTATAACCTGACCGAAGGTATTTGCTGAAAGATAATTGTCCGGCCTATTGCCTATAAATAGCAATGTTAGTTTACTAGGAAGATTAAACTTCCGCCCCGTTCCTTTTGCTTCCACAAATATTTTTTCATTCTTCTGTTCTCGATAATATGTATCGGGATAGAAATCTATACTAAGTTCTTTCATGCGAGCCTCTGTATAGCTAGAAAAATCTGTAGGAAATTGTTGAAGGACCCGATCATTTGCATGAATTAATCGAAGATTATATTCAATCTTTTGGCGCCGAAAGAAATGTGCGATCTCAAAAAGAAATTGAATACCCGTTGCACCCCCGCCTATCACTGAAATGAATGGCTTGTCTTGATTAGTTGTTACCAGATGACTGTTCAATAGATCAGGGCCGGGTGTAGTAAAAAAATCGTTCAAATCGAGAATATTATGTGCTCGATCAGATTGTTCCGCAGCTGCTCCTGATGCAATCAAGACATAATCAAACTCTAGAGTCTCTTTATTAATGGTAATAAATTTGTTCTTCTGCCATTGCTGAATATTGTCCTCTTCTATGCTTAATTTAGCGCAGATGTGGTGACAACCAAAACGTTGCTCCAGAACGGAAAACGGAATCAAAAAATCCTGTAGTGGATATCTGAAAGTCTCATGAAGGTGTGTAATTTTGATGTGATGGGATCTGGGGTCAACAATGGTAATGTTGGCGTCTGGCATATAATGTAATAAGGTAGTTAGTGCTGCGATACCAGCATAACCGCCCCCTATGATCACAATTTTAAGTTGCTTCTGCCTTGGTATATAAAACGGTAAAAAAGCCACATCTTCTCCTTGATAACCTTAGCGATAATTTTAACAATTAGTATACATTAATGTTTTTTACAAATTTCTATATTGTTCGGCGCAAAAACATCTAATGTGTTTCAAAGTGATTTTAAATTCAGTATTAGATGTAAACGAGCTATATTAATTGTAAGCTTGGTTTAGATCTTTGATATACCAGTTGCATGTTAGTTTTGAGTTTTCATCTGGTTAAAAAATGATTTATTTATTAAGGAATTTTCTCTGGACACCAATTTTTTACGGCCCATTCCCAGAATGATGAAATGCTGTTTTTAAGTAACTCTGTTGGCGGTTCTTGGCCGAGGAAGCTAATTGTTGCTATTAATTGCGCTACAGGGTTAGATATATCAAGGGGTGTTGCCAAGTTTTGTTTGCTGAGTTTCTTGCCTTGATTATTAACTACCACAGGCAAATGCATGTATTCTAAAGTTGGGTAACCTAGCAATTTTTGCAGGTAAATTTGACGGGGTGTGGAATCTAACAAGTCCGCGCCGCGCACCACATGTGTAATGCCCTGTTCCGCGTCATCTACAACTACTGCAAGTTGATAAGCATAGATGCCATCGGCTCGACGTAACACGAAATCACCGGTCTCACTTTCTAGCCGCTGGCTAATTTGGCCGCGTAAGGCATCCTTGAATTTAACAAGACTATTATCGGTTATAACGCGTAGTGCGCCGAGTTGTTTTTTATTTAGTAAGTTACTACGGCAAGTACCAGGGTAAACTGGGCCGCTAACTCCTGTGATACTTGAGTCGGCTATTTCTCTACGAGTACAGGTGCATGGATAAATTACGCCATACTCGTCAAGAATGGCAAGGGTAGTTTGATAGACGCTATTTCTCTCACTTTGATAGACCACGTCGTGGTCCCATTCCATTTCTAGAGATTCTAGAGTCCTAAGGATTTCGCTAGATGCGCCGGAAATTTCACGCGGAGTATCCAGGTTTTCGATCCTGACCAGCCATTCGCCATCGTGAGATTTTGCTTCCAGGTAGCTGCCAACGGCGGCAACTAGAGTGCCAAAATGTAATGGTCCAGTAGGAGATGGGGCGAAACGACCACGATAATTTGTGACGAAGGGTGGGTTGTTAGCCAAGAGGAAAGAAAATCAAATTAGTTTTACAAAATATCTTGCTTCAAGTGTACATGCTGTAATTCAGACGTGTTAGGAGTCTAACGTATGTGGTAAAGCGTCTGAATGGTATTATGACATGTTTTATCATTATTTTGCTTGAGGATACCAAGTGTTACTCACGTAATCGTAGTTAGTAGTGTTACGGGGGGGGGGATGTAGGTGTAGCAACTGCAGCATTCCAAAAAGACAGGTGACCATTGTGGTGCTGTTTATTTTTCTCATTTTATAGATTCAACTGAAAGCAAGTAAATATGAGCCACCACATAGTTTTTCTTGATCGAGACTCCATTAAGGCACAAATACGTAGTCCTAATTTCAAACATACATACGAGGAGTATTCTATAACCTCGTTTAACCAGATCATAACGCGTCTCCAGCACGCAACTATAGCGATCACTAACAAAGTACAGTTGAGCGAGGAGATGCTTATTAAATTGCCTCGGCTAAGAATGGTTGCGGTTGCTGCAACTGGTTATGACTGTGCTGATATATCTGCTTGTCGAAAACACGGTGTCACAGTAGCAAATATCCGAAACTATGCTGCACACACCGTACCAGAGCATGTATTTATGATGGTTTTAGCTCTACGCAGAAATTTAATAGCATATCGGCAAGATGTTGAGAATGGGTTGTGGCAGAAAGCACAACAATTCTGTCTCTTCACACATGATATCAGTGACCTATTTGGTGCAACTATGGGTATCATCGGCGAAGGTGCAATAGGTCAGGGCACTGCCGCGATTGCACGCGGCTTTGGCATGCGGGTAATCTTTGCAGGCCACGGTTCATTAACAAAAGGTGACGTAGAGTTTATACCATTTGAAAAAGTACTGTCAGAATCAGACGTACTTTCGCTGCATTGCCCGATGACACCAACAACTCGTGAAATGATCGGGATCAATGAACTGCGTAAGATGAAGCGAAGCTCATTACTAATCAATACTGCACGTGGTGGTTTGGTCAATGAAGCGGCACTGATTCAAGCGTTAGACGAAGGTTTAATTGCTGGTGCCGGTGTTGATGTGCTTACTAGCGAACCACCGGAAAGCGGGCATCCGCTGCTTAAATTGCAACGCCCCAACTTTATTTTGACGCCACATGTGGCATGGGCCTCAGATGGAGCAATGCAGCTTCTTGCTGATCAATTGATTGACAATATTGAGGCTTGGGTGGCTGGAAGCCCTCAGAATTTAGTTACATAAAACAGATTTGAGTTGTTAAATATCCAGTTTAGAAAGCCCTGTTTGCTGGCTCGAGTAAACCTTAGACGCAATAGATACATTATTTGTGTTTCCATACAAAGAGGTTTGGTCTGCTGTGCAGGGAAACTGATGACCTGTACGTTGGTTACTAATTTGCTATTGTTAAACATTAATCCCTACTGCTTCCTAGATAATGAGTGATGTACTGTTAACTTTGCTATTTGTACTCGTAAAGAATGAATAGCATAATCGTAAATCAGCATCTGTAAACTAATCTCAATATATATTTCCTAAGAATTGAGGGCTAGGGCTTAATATATTATTGCAAGGTATCAGGACAGTCTCTAATTGTCCTTAGTTTTGTAATTAACGCCAACGAAATGAATGGGATATACTCCATTTCTAAGGTCCTATCCGTTAAAACATAATGAGACTAGAACATGAAAATTCATGAGTACCAGGCTAAAAAACTTTTGCGTGAGTTTGGAGTTGCAATTCTGGATAGTATCGCTTGCTTTAGTATCAACGAAGCAGTTGATGCGGCCAGAAAATTAAGTGGTAGTACATGGGTCGTAAAGGCGCAGATTCATGCAGGTGGACGAGGTAAAGGTGGTGGCGTAAAAGTGGCGAAGTCACTCAATGAAGTGAAGCAGTATGCAGGAGAGATTCTAGGCATGACCCTCGTTACTCATCAGACCGATGAGCGAGGGCAAATTGTTCGGCGGCTTTTAATCGAGCAGGGAGCTGATATCCAGAAGGAATTTTACATTGGAATGTTGGTAGATCGTAGTAGTCAGCGCGTGTGTCTGATGGCGAGTTCAGAAGGTGGAGTGAATATTGAGGAAGTTGCCGCTAAAACACCGGAGAAAATTTGCAAGGTGTTCATTGATCCAATAGAAGGGCTTACCAGTAAAAATGTAGACGATATCGTTCGAAAGATCGATATTTCTCAATCTAGTGCATCTGAAGTTCAAATATTACTACAAAACTTGTATAAATTATTTGATAGTACTGATGCATTGCTAATTGAAATTAATCCATTAATACTCACCACTGATAATCATGTTCTGGCGCTTGATGCAAAAATTAACTTTGATGATAATGCGCTGTTTAGACACGCTGATATAGAAGCCTTACGTGATTATGATGAAGAAGATCCAATGGAAATTGAGGCATCTAAACATGATCTTTCATATGTTCCACTCGACGGTAATATCGGTTGTTTAGTCAACGGAGCAGGTCTTGCGATGGCAACTATGGATATTATTAAACTTTATGGTGGAAACCCAGCAAACTTTCTTGATGTGGGCGGTAGTGCTACTTCTGAAAAAGTTACGGAGGCATTTAAGTTAATGCTGCGTAACACGAAGCTACGGGCTATATTGGTAAACATATTTGGTGGCATTATGAAATGTGACGTGATTGCCAGAGGTGTGGTTGCAGCAGTTCGAGAAGTAAAGCTTACTATTCCGCTAGTGGTGCGACTTGAAGGTACCAATGCTGATTTGGGCAAGAAAATCCTAGCTGAATCTGGCATGCAAATTATTTCGGTGCGTAACATGGGTGATGCAGCTCAGCATGCTGTAACAGCTGCAGCTAAGGGAGAATAGTCATGGCAATCTTAATAAATCAGAGCACTAGAGTCATGACTCAGGGGATTACTGGAAAGACCGGGCAATTCCATACTCGTATGTGTGTCGACTATTCTAATGGAAAGATTTGCTTTGTTGCGGGGGTAAATCCGAAAAAACCAGGTGAAAAATTTGATCACATTCCGATTTATGCCACTGTCAAAGAAGCAAAGCAGGCTACTGGTGCTACGGTTTCAGTGATATATGTACCACCCCCTTTTGCTGCTGACGCAATAGATGAAGCGGTAGATGCGGAACTTGATCTAGTAATTTGTATTACCGAAGGAATTCCTGTGCGTGACATGCTGCGCACCCGATACAAGATGCAGGAACATAAAACCCTACTGATCGGACCCAACTGTCCTGGCATCATAACCCCTGATGAAATTAAGATTGGCATCATGCCTGGATATATCCACAGGAAAGGGCGTGTCGGAGTCGTATCTCGTTCCGGTACGCTGACTTACGAAGCAGTTGCTCAATTAATGGAGCAGGGTTTGGGACAGTCTACCTGCATAGGTATCGGAGGCGACCCGATTAATGGATTGAAACATCTTGATGTGATGAAATTGTTCAACGAGGATAATGAAACTGATGCAGTGCTGATGGTGGGAGAAATTGGAGGTTCTGACGAAGAGGAATGTGCTTACTGGATTAAGAACAATATGACTAAACCGGTAGTGGGATTTATTGCTGGAGTAACTGCGCCGCAAGGCAAGCGAATGGGGCATGCGGGTGCGATTATTTCTGGTGGTAAGGGCACTGCTCAGGAAAAGCTTGCGGTGATGGAAGAATGTGGAATCAAGGTGACTCGCAACCCAGCTGAGATGGGTAAATTATTAAAATCGGTGTTGCGTTAAGATGGAATCTGGTAACACCAAAACTACCTAGCCATGACCATATTTCTCGTTAGTTTTTGCATTTTTGTTAGAGCAATGGCATCCCGTTGGCAGTCGAAATCGAATCATTCTCGCTAGCGGTGCCGGGGCGCTGGGTGTGCGTCTGGGAGACTCACTACATGAGGCTGGTGGTGTGTATTATCGGCCCGAGCTAGGTCTGGGTGAAAAAGCTGACATGGATTTTCTACAAAGTACGATCGGCCTGATTTGGTGCACCATAATGTTGTGGTCAGTGTTATTGTTCCTGATGGGAATAGCGAACTAGACGGCACGAGGGTAAAGAATCAAACTTCCAAGGAGTAGCTTCACTGATATAATTTAATATCTTTGATACCTTACTAGGCTATTAATGTCAGAATCGTTTCTGATCACAAGTTCCAATTATGATATTGCTTTGATGCCCGGTCTTGCAAATCGTCAAGGTATTTTATCTGCTGCAGCAAAAAGTGCAGCTCGTTCGATCAGCGCGCAGGTTAGTCGCGTGCTTTTCCGAGGGATTCTGGGAAGTGTCCTCGGTGGCAGGGGCAAATGACGATGCGTTTGATCGCAGCAATTATTCTATTTTCAATGCTTACGGGCTGTGCATCAATGGATTCTAGCCGAGGCAAAAGTTCAAAGCCTTCCGGGCCACTACCACCAAGTACGCGTCCTACTTATAACCTTGCCGGTTATCCCCCTGCTTTCAAAGATGGGTATATTGATGGTTGTGAAACTGCCAAGAAGACTTCTTATAGATTTAAGGATAAGCACCGTTTTTCAAAAGATAGTCAATATCGTAATGGCTGGAAAGATGGATTCAGTATATGTCTTAGTAAATAGCATTAGATCTGCTGGTTTGAACTTTCTTCTTATCTCAGTCTACGGTTCTGTCATGTCGTAAAAGTTACAAAAGGTGGTAATGCATTCTATGCCATCTCCTGAAAAGACAATCTTTCCAATGGAATCAAGGTATCTTAACTACCTAAGGTATAATAACAGATAATTTTTATGTTCAATTTCCAATGAAACGTTCACTCTTGTTTGTGCATCTCCTTGCTTCATCTTTCGTGTTTGCTCAGCAGTCTACGAATCAAGTGCCGTTGCAACCTGATTTATCTCTGGCTGCAAAAGCTTATATTCTTACTGACTTTCAAAGTGGGCAGACGTTGATCGGTCAAAATGTTCATGAGCGTGTCGAACCCGCATCGCTCACCAAAATGATGACGGCACATGTCACTTTTTCAGCTCTGAGGCAAAAGCGTATTACCCTGACCCAGTCTGTGTCCGTATCAGAGAATGCTTGGCACGCAATTGGTTCACGCATGTTCATCGAACCTGGCAAGCCAGTAACAATTGGTGAATTAGTACGCGGATTAATTGTACAGTCTGGTAACGATGCTAGTATAGCCTTGGCAGAAGCTATTGCTGGATCTGAGGAAAACTTCGCGCAAATGATGAATAAAGAAGCTGAAAGGTTGGGAATGAAGAACACTCATTTTGCTAATTCTACAGGCTTACCTCATCCAGAGCATTTTACCACTGCTTATGATTTAGTCTTGCTAGTGGTAGATATAATCCGTAATTTTCCAGAGCACTACCCACTTTATTCTCTGCGGGAGTATACCTACAACAAGATTTCACAAACCAATAGGAATCGACTTCTATGGCTTGATCCAAATGTAGATGGTCTCAAGACTGGACATACTAAAGCTGCAGGTTATTGCCTCGTTACTTCAGCAAGACGAAATGAGCAGAGATTGATTTCAGTGGTGCTAGGCACCACCTCTGATAAAGTACGTACTATGGAGAGCCAGCGTCTCTTGAACTATGGTTTCCAATTCTACGATACCGTACACTTGTATCGGAAGAAACAAGAGGTGACTACTATTCAACTATGGAAGGGTGAGCGAGAGATGCTTAAGACGGGATTTAACCGTGACCTGTATTTTTCACTGCCCAAGGGGCAATTTGATAAATTAAAAGCTACCATGGAGTATATGCAACCGCTGATTGCTCCTATAAGCAAAGGACAAAAAGTAGGCATAGTCAGGTTTGCATTTAACGGGGAGGCAATATCTGAGCAACCTCTAGTAGCGTTGGAGAATGTAGATCAAGCTAATTTTATTAGTCGTGCTTGGGATAGCCTGCGACTATTGTTTAATTAACTTTCCATCGTAGTTAAATCTATTTTTATCGATGGTTAATATGAGTATTCAAAATTTAGTTTATCTCAATGGTTCTTTTACTCCAATCGAGGATGCACGTATTTCAGTACTGGATAGAGGATTCATTTTTGGTGATGGCGTCTACGAAGTGTTACCCGTGTACTCTCGTAGATTTTTTCGCTTAACAGAACACTTGCGCCGCTTACAAAATAGTCTCGATGGTATTCGCCTGAAAAATCCTCATTTAGACGTTGAGTGGAGGGAATTGTTAGAAAAAATCGTTGCTAGCAACGAAAGCGACGATCAGTCTATTTACTTGCAAATTACACGCGGTGTGGCTCCACGCGATCACTCTTTTCCGGAGGATGTAACACCAACAGTATTCATCATGAGCTCTCCGTTATTAGCGCCCTCGAAAGAGTTAATTGCCACTGGTGTTTCTGCTATTACGGCAAATGACAACCGTTGGTTACGTTGCGACATAAAGGCAACTTCGTTGCTACCAAATGTGTTGCTGCGTCAGAAAGCAGCAGATGAGAATGCAGTGGAAACTTTATTGTTAAGAGAAGGATTTTTGACGGAGGGCTCCACCAGTAATGTCTTTGTTGTAAAAAATGAGATGCTTCTAGCTCTACCAAAGAGTTATTTAATGCTTCCGGGCATTACCTATGATGTTGTATTGGAGCTAGCAGCTGCACATGATATTTCACACGAGATACGAAATGTCTCAGAATATGAGATACGCACCGCACAAGAACTTTTACTAACATCTTCAACTAAGGGAAATTATGCCTGTTACACACCTTGATGGTAAGTCGGTGGGTAACGGAAAGCCAGGAAAGATATTTTTACAGCTGTACCAGCTTTACCAGAATTATAAGTCCACTGTAATGCGAGGGAACATTGTAGAGTAGGGGTTTGCTGGGATATTTGAGCATGATGCTGGAGTCTACACTTATTGAGTATCCGTGCGACTTCCCCATAAAGGTAATGGGGAGGGCCGATCAAAATTTCACTCAATCAATATTAAAGATAGTGAAGCGCCATGTTCCCGATTTTGATGAGGCCTCCTTGGAAACAAGAAACAGCAATAAAAATAAATATTTGAGCTTAACATGCACTGTTCACGCCATTTCTCGTGCTCAATTGGATGCCCTATATCAGGAATTGTGCGATCACCCAATGGTAGTAATGGTGCTTTGATATGCAGTTTTAGTTTTATCGTTTCGAATCATTTTGATTGAATATGGATACTCCATACCTGGATTCAAGAACAAATAATTCAAAGTTCAATATAAAACATTCCGGCTTAGCGGACTATTTTGTTACCTGGCAGGCAATGAAGAGCTTCACATTAGCACGCACAAAAAATACTTATGATGAAATATGGCTGTTGCAACATCCGTCAGTCTATACTTTAGGCATAGCGGGTAAATTGGAGCATTTGCTCCAGAATAATGGTATTGCTGTGGTTAGAACTGACCGGGGTGGTCAAATTACTTATCATGGTCCCTGGTCAGATTGTTGCCTATTTATTGCTTGACGTTCGTCGTCTTAAGATTGGTGTACGTGAGTTGGTCAGGAAAATGGAAGGCGCTGTGATAGACTTACTCAAAGAGTATTGTATCGACACTGAAAGTCGCATGGAATCACCCGGCGTATATGTGGGGGATGCAAAAATAGCAGCACTAGGATTGAAAATAAAAAATGGTTGTTGCTACCATGGCATAGCACTGAATGTTGACATGGATTTGACTCCATTTTCTGCGATTAATCCCTGTGGCTACCCTGGACTAAGGGTAACTCAAACAAAAGATCTTGGAATAGCCGACGGGGTAGAAGTACTGAGCGATAAGCTTGCAGAAAAATTACAAAGAAGAATTATCAAAGAAAAGAGTACTTAGTCCCATGACAAATGAAATCCGCCAGAAAGGTGCAGAAAAGACAGCGCGAAATCCAATCAAAATTGTACCTTACTCCAATGGTGTTCCATTACGCAAGCCGTCTTGGATACGAGTTCGCTCATCCAGTAGCCAAGCGTTTTACGAAGTTAAACGTATTCTACGGGAACAGAAACTCCACACGGTTTGTGAGGAAGCATCATGCCCCAATATTGGAGAGTGTTTTGGTAAAGGTACCGCCACATTCATGATCCTAGGCGATCTCTGCACTCGTCGTTGTCCATTTTGTGACGTAGCGCATGGTAGACCATTACCACCAGATACTAAGGAGCCACTACATTTGGCGCAATCAATCGCTGCAATGGGCTTGAAATACGTAGTTATCACTAGTGTTGACCGGGATGATCTTCGTGATGGCGGCGCCCAGCACTTTGTTGATTGTATAAGTCAGATACGTATACATTCCCCCGATACGAAAATTGAGATTTTGGTACCGGATTTTCGGGGGAGATTGGAAGTTGCACTAGAAAAATTATCTGCTTGCCCGCCTGATGTATTAAATCACAATCTTGAGACTGTACCGCGTCTCTATAAGCAGTGTCGTCCAGGAGCAGACTATACTCATTCACTAAAATTACTGAAAGATTTCAAGGTATGCTCCCCTCAAGTTCCTACCAAATCTGGGTTAATGCTAGGTCTCGGTGAGACCGACAATGAAATCTATGAAGTATTACGTAACTTACGTAAAAATGACGTAGAACTACTCACTATTGGCCAGTATTTGCAACCCAGCGCTGGCCATTTACCTGTAATGCGCTATGTATCGCCTAAAGATTTCAAGGAAATTGAGTGTGTTGCAGTTGAGATGGGTTTTCGTAACGCTGCATGTGGGCCGATGGTGCGTTCTAGCTACCATGCTGATCAACAGGCACATGAGGCAGGTATAATTTAGAAAAATGATTGAAAAATTGCTCAAACAAAAGGCTTCATATCTGAAATGTTTCTTCAGACTAATTTAGTATTTTTATGTAGAAAGTGTTTATGTTACTTACGTAAATGCCTAATCACGGAAGGCAGGGAATTCCTAGATCCTATTCTTGCCCCACGATATGTTTAACTATGAGTTCTTTAGTGGTTCTTTTCTTCTCTTTCCAATTCTTCAGCAAGCCAGGTAATAAGATTTTCAGTTAGTTTGTCGCTTGATTCTGTTAAGGCTTGTACTGCTCCAGCAGCGTTGGCTGTAGGAGTCGCCTGCTCCATACTGAAATTACGTTGTGCCTTTAGTAAACGAGAGCTACGGTGGACTAAGCTAGCGCGAAGTCTAATTACTACGTGACTTGTATCTACAGTATCAAATACCTGAGAAAATTCTTCCAGTTCAAGGTGCAATGTAAAGTCAACTCGTGCGCCATTACTTGTGCTTACTACCTTGTCGTTTGTAACATCAGCAATACGGTTCCTAATTCGATGGGTGAGTAATGTTGCCGGTGCGGCAGTCCAACGGCTATTGGCATAGGTATACGATTGAGTGGGATCACGATATGCTAAACGATACTGGATTGCATTACTATTCAACCATACGGGCGATTTCATTTCTGCTATCAGCAAACTTGTCCATAACTGCCCTTGCTGGCCGGATGCGCTATAAGTTTTAGAAACTTGTTGTAAGCCAAAGTCATATACCGCTGGTATTTTGGATTGAGGCATTATGGTGCATCCTACAAGCCATATACTTAAGAGAATATAAAGTTTTCTCATTTTGATATTCCTTGGGGTGATACAAATCCATCTTCTCCTGGACCTGGTGGTGGTGGAGATCTACCAAATATCAGACTCCTTGGTTGTTCTTCCAATTGTAGAAGAACGCGATTAACTCTTTGGGCGTCAACTATAATGCTATCAATAGCCTCGCGAAATCTAGGAATAGTGTCCGCAAGCTCTTCGGTACTTTGCGATAAGTTGTCAACAATTCCCCCTTTCTGATCTACTTTCTCCACGATTCGGTTGATATTTTTTACTAGCTGGTCGGCATTCTTAAGTAACGAACTTGTTTCTCTCGTTAGCTCTGGCAAGGTCTTAAGATTTGGCTGTAGTTCCTCAGTGAAGCTGCCAAAACTACTGGATGCATCCTCAATGTTTTTTAGAATATGCGCAAATCGTTCCTGATTTTGATCATTCAACAAAATATTCATTTTCTTTACTGTTTCATTTATGCTGTTCATCAGATCCTGTCCCGAGTAGACTATCCTATCTAGTGTTGAAGAGCGCATTGGGATGTGTGCCAAATCAATTTCACTAGTTTGCAGTAGTTCGGGTTGATTGCCATCATCATCTAGCTGAACATAGGCAAGCCCCGTTACGCCTTGGTAGCCAAGCTGTGCAAAAACACCTTTGGAAAGCGGCACATTCCGATCAACACCAATACGAATTTGAATAAAACGGGAATTTTCTGGGTCGAAGCCAATATCTTCCACCTTGCCGACTTTTACACCACGAAAACGTACTGCTGCTTCAGGGTTGAGTCCCGACACCGAGCCTTCAGACATCAAAATATAATGGGAATGATCGGCAGTTTCTCCACTGAGCCATATGGCAGTTATCGCTACTGCCGCACTCATAAGAATAACGAATAAACCTGCTATAAGGGCATGAGAACGGTTTTCCATCGTATTCCCCTAAAAATTATCGCCCATGCCTGTCAGCGCTCGCTTCCCACGATCGCCCCCAAAAAAATTGGTAATAAATGGGTGGCTATTACCAATCACGTTACGTAAATTATCCAATGCAACTATGTGTTGATCTGCTATTACCGCTACACGGTCAGACAGTGCAACTAATGTATCCAGATCATGTGTAGTCATAACTATCGTTAGTGCTAATTCAGCGCGCAGTGTCAGAATTAATTTGACAAAGCTATCACTGAGTACTGGATCCAACCCAGAGGTGGGTTCGTCTAGAAACAGCAACTCCGGATTCAATGCCATAGCACGTGCCAATGCAATGCGCTTAATCATCCCACCAGAGAGTTCAGCAGGCATCTTGTTTGCATGTTGTGCTTCTATTTCTACCATTTTAAGTTTAAGCATGACAAGGTTGTGTATCATGCCTTCATCCAACGTATGTAGTTCTCGCATTGGTAGTGCAATATTGTCATATACTGATAATGCACTGAATAATGCGCCTTTCTGAAATAACACTCCACAGCGATTGCGCATGCTCTGCAGTACGTCGCGGTTACCGTTATATATTGGCTGACCAAAAACCTGAACCGTTCCACGAAATGGCGTATCCAAACCCAGCATCTGTCTCAGTAATACAGTCTTTCCACTACCAGAACTACCAACAATTGTTAGCATCTCACCATGATGGACATTCAGGTTGATGTTCTCAAGTACAACATGAGCACCAAAACGAGCGTGTAACCCTTTGACTTCAATAATGAGGTTTTTGGCTGCCATTATAATATCCATTTACAATATTCCCACGTTGGAAAAAATAATGGCAAAAATTGCATCGATAATAATAACAGCAGTGATCGCAGTTACCACTGATGTAGTGGTTCCCTCACCAAGACTCTCAGTATTGGATTTAATTCTCAAGCCAAAATGACAGCTAATGAGCGCGATTGTCATGCCGGACACTACACCTTTGCCTAAAGCCAGCCACAAGTTAGCGATTGGTACAACATCTGATAGTTTACTGAAAAAAAACTGATAGCTCAGTCCTAACTGAATCTCAGCGGCGACCATGCCTCCCACTAGCGCTATTGCGCTAGTCCACAACACCACTAAAGGCATGGCAATACCCAGCCCAATGATTTTTGGCAAAATCAGTCGCATACTGTGAGGTATGCCCATTACCGCCAACGCGTCTAATTCTTCAGTTACTCGCATCACGCCTAATTGTGCTGTCATAGAAGAACCAGAACGTCCTGCCACCAGAATTGCAGCAAGCATTGGGCCAAGTTCACGAATTATGCTTACACCAAGAATATTTATGATAAAAATATCTGCACCATATGTTTGGAGCTGCCTAGAGGAAAGATAACTTAGCACGACACCGATAAGGAACCCTACCAGCGCAGTAATACCTAGCGCCTGCGCGCCAGTTCGGAAGAGAGTTACGGAAATTTCACGCCAAGGAATGCGCGTTGGGTGAGTGACTAAAAATTTGACGTCCAGAAGTAACTGACCAGCTAGCACAATTATGCCGATAATATGCTTCCAAACCAGAAAGCCTGTGTTTCCTATAGCTCTGATGGGACCAAGAAGATCGCGAGGAACAGGTTCTGGCGCAGCTGGTATATTTCCTAAGCGGTCGAATAATCTTTCCTGTTCAGGCTGTAAACTTAGATGCTCGGGACGGCAAGCTCCCCAAGCCTGCCACAGTAGCAGCGCTCCAGCATCATCCAACTGCTCAATTCCAGTTAAGTCCCAGTATAAATTTGGGTCAGCTGCAAAGGTGGTAAGCTCAGCAGATAATGATTGTAATTGCTGTTCCAGAGCACTTAATGTACATTTACCAGAAAGCACCAATCGTGGTACACCATTTTCACTTGCTACTTGACGTATTTGCATCGGAGAATTACTACTCTGATTTCTCGGCACCAGAATGGTCTCCAGGCTGCATCGGCCAGATGGAGAACTGAGTTTTTATGTAGCCGTTTTATTTTGTAAAATAACACAACCCTCACTCCTGCTACATTACTTCTTTATGATAGTACTCTTCCATTATGACACTTTGGTACATATTAAAATTTTACACTAATGTTTTGAGTTCTATATTTTCTGTATTAGAAAAATATTGTGCACCTACATCTTTAGCAACATCGTCGTATTCCATCCCATTTTCTAATTTGTTCATTATCAAAGAATGTTTTACAGTCTAGTGGTTGGCCACCTTCACTAGCGTGGTATTTGTGCCAGTGCTCGAGGTAACGTTCATAGGCATCATCACCACTGATAGTGCGAATCATTTTCCAGGTATGAAGTACAACAGTTTTTATGGAATTCATGAAATCTCCTTTTTTAATTACGCGCCCAACCTTCAATCTTGCGACTAAATTCGTGGGGTGCTTCAGAAAGTGGTGGATGGGGCTTGCCAGTGATAATACGGTATGAAACACGAAGTGTGTCTAGCACTAATATCCAGGTAGTGATCAAGAAAAAGCCAGTAAGCGTTGCAGCGAGGTAGTCATTAAAAATTAATTGTTGGGCGGTGTCAGCTATGTCGGGCGGCAAAGTGCCAGCAGCAAGTTTTGTTGCTAGGTCTTGAGCGTGTGAAAGAAACCCTATACGCAGTTCTGAACTGAAGAGTTTTGCCCATGCTGCAGAGCTGGTTATTATGATGAGCCAGGTAAGTGGTATGGCAGTGATCCATGCATAGCGTAGCTTGCCAGATTTGACGAGAATAGTGGTAGCAACGCATAGTGCAATTGCAGCAAGCATCTGGTTGGCAATACCAAATAGCGGCCATAAACTGTTAATTCCACCTAGCGGGTCAAGTGTGCCGATATAGAGAAAGTACCCCCATGCACTTACGAAAATTCCGCTGGTTAGAAGTACACTAGGGTACCAACTGGTTCGGCCTAGAGGTTTATAGATGTTACTAAGCAGGTCTTGCAACATGAAGCGACCGACCCGAGTTCCTGCGTCGAGAGTAGTAAGTATGAATAGCGCCTCAAACATGATGGCAAAGTGATACCACATAGCCATCAGGCTTGAACCAAAGGCGCTGGAAAAAATGCTAGCCATACCGACGGCAAATGAAGGCGCTCCACCAGTACGTGCAAACAGACTAGTTTCTCCCATGTCTGCGGCAAGTTGTTGCATTTGTACTGCGGTGACAGGGAAGCCCCAGCTATTTATTGTGGCAACAGCTTCTGCTGCGTCTTTACCAACAATACCAGCTGGACTATTGATTGCAAAATAGACACCAGGGTCAAGCACAGTAGCGGCAATTATAGCCATTACAGCTACAAAGGATTCCACCATCATCGCACCATAACCGATGAGACGGGAATCCGCCTCATTGGAAAGTAGTTTTGGCGTGGTACCCGACGAAATTAGTGAATGGAATCCAGAGATTGCACCACAGGCAATTGTGATAAACACAAAGGGGAATAACGCACCACCAAAGATTGGACCGGTACCGTCAATAAATTGCGTGAGTGCAGGCATTTTTACTTCGGGCCGCAGAATAATAACTGCGATGGCGAGCATTAACATCGTGCCAATTTTCATAAAAGTTGACAGATAGTCGCGTGGTGCTAGCAATAACCACACCGGGGTTGTGGCGGCAGTAAAACCGTATGCAATTATCATCAATGCAAGTGTTGACCCGCCGTAGTCAAACCATTGGCGCAAATCAGGATGCTGATCTATCCAACCGCCAGCCACCACGGCTGACAGTAGCAGTACCACACCAATGAGTGTACTTTCTAGTACACGGCCAGGGCGCAGGTTGCGCATGTATAAACCTATCAGTATGGCAATTGGAATAGTGGCTGCTACGGTGGAAGTGGCCCACGGACTGTGCTTCATTGCGTTAACTACTACTAGGCCAAGTACGGCAATTAGGATGATCATAATCACCATTACACCCGCTAATGCAGCGATGCCACCTACAGCACCAAGTTCATCACGCGCCATTTGACCCAGCGAACGACCATTGCGGCGAGTGGAGAAGAACAGCGTAACAAAATCTTGCACACAACCGCCTAGTACTGCTCCTACCAAGATCCACAACGTGCCAGGTAAATAGCCGAATTGTACGGCGAGAGTAGGGCCAATCAGTGGTCCTGGACCAGCTATAGCGGCAAAGTGGTGGCCGAAAACGACCCATTTGTTTGTGGGAACAAAGTCGCGGTTATCGTTCAGGCGTTCTGATGGTGTGGCACGACTTGCATCTAACATTAGCACTTTAGTGGCTATAAAGGCGCTATAAAATCGGTAGCCGATGGCATATACACATATTGCTGCTGTGATGAACCATACGCTGTTAATAGTTTCACCACGATGTAATGCAATGGCTCCAATAGCGCTAGCACCGAGTATTGTCACGCCGATCCAGGTCAGGATACTGGGTAGCTTCATTTTTTTTGTCGAAGCAGTCATTTTTTATGTGTGTTCGGGGCAAATATTATAGAACTAAATTTTCATATCACGACGATAGAGGGCAAAATCAGTCTATGCAAATAACAGCTTTAGGTCAGAAGGAGAAGACCTGGGTAACAAAACGTATACTTTCTAGTAGGACTTTCGATTTTACAAAATGAGATTGAATCTATGATTCGCTGTTTACCTGCTAAAATGTAGTTCTAACTTAGCATGTCCAATCAATGTGGGGTACAGTTTTAATGAGATCTAGTATGTGGAATGTTTCTACTTTTTAATATACGACATCTGAGAATCTTGATGAACTTTTATCGAAGAATTATGGAGAGAATAGTTAGAGTAGGCGAGAAAGAGCAGACAATAACATATTTATATACAACAAGATAATTAATATATGTAAATTATTACAGGAAGCATATTGGTATCTAAAGAAGGGGAATTTTGGTGCCAGAAGAGGATGCGAAAGATTGATGGAATGGATTTACTGGTGCTGTGTTTCTAGTCGTATAGTCCTGCTCTGTTCCCTAAAATGTTCCCTAAAATATGCTTCCTAGCCCTTTTCCAGAAGCATAGAAATTTCAGCGAGATTAAAAGGAGTGGTTAGCAGATTGTGTCAGATACCAATTACTAAAAAGCGCCAGTAACATCGATATTATGAAAGTCTGCTTTGTGCCAAAAGTGTCCCATGGCAGCGTCATGTTAGGGGCGGGGTACACCTAGTCTGTAACTAACCTCACCTCACCTCACCTCACCTCACCTCACCCTATATCAATGTAGTACCTACCTCTCTTTCTTTCCTCCAATTTTGGCGAAAGAATTTCCAAAAAGACCCTGCGATAATTTGACCTATGACATAGTTTATTCTTATGGCGGTGATATTTTTTCACAAACTACTACCCATACCCTAAGCCGCTCTAAAAACCATTAGCTTTCAATGTGCCAACGATTGCTCGCTTTTAATATACCAACAAATGTACCAACAAGTGTATTATGTTTAAAGCTTTTAGATTGTGATTTATTGCCATCCTAATCACATTTGAAGCTTCCATAAATGTGATCTTTATCACAGAATTGATTTGTCGATTTGAGTAATGCGATGTGCATAAAGCAGTATTCCCTTCTGGAGAGCTACAAGAAATACGCATATGTAAGCGAGAAGTTTTCCGCTGCGCGAAGGAATCTTATGCTTCCACATCCAGAGAATGAGATTAAATCAATTGCTGATGCCTTTGTTGAATGTTCGCATGGTTTACATAGCCTTAATCAGTATGATTTTGACGACGCAGCTAGGGAATCTGTGCGAAAGCTTGAAGAGTTAATGGATGGATCAGGACTAAATGACCCATTAGATCGTGGGCTTTATATGATCAAAGCAGAGAGACTCTCCTTGGATCAGAAGACTGAACTATCAAGGATAATTGATTATCTTGCAAGTTGGTTTGAAGCACAATCTAGGGAATAGAATTAATACAGTCCTAGTTACCTCAGCCCAGCAATAAACCCATACACTGCATTACTAATGCATGCGTACTACTGAGGTGAAAACGAGAGAACCCCGTTCTTATAGATTCGAAATTAGAAACAAGGGGGGTGGGCTTAGTATTGGATTAAATGGGGGGCGGCAAAAAAGGTACTACATAAACCTACCTCGACCCTATTTGTAAAAATCTCTTTCTATTTTGGCGCAAAAAATTTTCCTAGAAGAAAAATTGCTGGATGACCGTTTTAGGTCGATAGCGATCACTCTGCCATGGAAGCCAAGCACATACATCGATTCAATTCATAATAGCAGGCACAGGAATTCTTGTCAGTTCATGCAGCAGTGTATAATCTGTTCAATCTTGGCCGTCATTTGATATTGGCCAAGAATTACCGAATACAAAGGCAGCATACCTTTGTATTCTGGGAAAAGGCAGTAGCAACATAAACGGTAAATTTTCTAAGAAACGTTTGGATCAAGGAAGTTAATTTGTCAGTACCCCACTAGTGGTAAATAACGATAAACAGGAATTACCTACATGAATGAAAAAATTACACCTCTTCATAATCGAACCTCTAAACGAACAGGTGTCTTAGCCTTACTGTACCTAACCTTAGCATTTAGTCAGAGTGTTTTTTCCGCGGGTGGCGGTATAGTCACCGATGATGAATCATCTTTGCACGCTCCAGCCAAAAAAGAAACGTATTCACCCTATGCGCAGCGTAATTTTCCTGACAGGCCGCTTTGGGGCGATACTCACTTACATACGGCAGTTTCTTTTGATGCCGGCGCCTTTGGTGCTACTTTGCTGCCGCCCGATGCCTATCGTTTTGCCAAGGGTGAAGAAGTGATTTCCTCTACCGGCCTACCGGTTCGATTATCTCGTCCGCTGGATTTTCTAGTGGTAGCTGACCACTCAGATAATATGGGTTTCTTTCCAGAATTGCGCGATGGTGCACCCTATGTGATGGCGAGTGATAAGGGGCGTAAATGGAATGCAATGATCAATGCAGGTGGCCAGGAAGGTGTGAAGGCTGCAGCCGAGATCATACAAGCCTTTTCTCAGGGTAAATTTCCAAGAGAATTAGAATCATTACCGGGCTCAAGCATTTACCGCAGTACCTGGGATGACACGATTAATGCCGCCGAAGATGCTAATGACCCAGGTCACTTTACTGCCTTTATTGGTTATGAATGGACATCCTTGGTTAAAGGTAATAATTTGCATCGCGTGGTTATATACCGGGATGGGGCTAATCGCGCAAGATTGTTGGAGCCTTATACTGCCTCTCCTCCTCTAGGAAGCCAAAATCCTGTTGATCTATGGAAATGGATGGACAAATACGAAGAGCAGACGGCCGGACAGGTTTTAGCAATAGCGCATAATGGCAACCTAAGTAATGGCATTATGTTTCCGGAAACAAAAGCCTTTGGTAAAAAGGTGGGCAAAAAATATGTCGAAGTCCGTGCCCATCGAGAACGGCTCTATGAGGTCACTCAAATCAAGGGGGATGGCGAAACACATCCTTATCTTTCTAAAAATGATGAGTTTGCAGATTATGAAACCTGGGACCAGGGCAATCTTGATCTCAGCGAGTTAAAGAAAAAAGAGATGCTGCAAGGCGAATACGCACGTTCTGCCTTAAAACTTGGATTGCGACTGGAGAAAAAACAGGGTACCAATCCTTATAAATTTGGAATGATTGGCTCCACCGACAGTCACACGGGTTTGGCAACTGCGGGCGAAGACAACTTCTTTGGTAAACATTCTGGTGGTGAGCCGGGTAAAGACCGTTACAAACACCCAATGGCAAAGATAGGAAAATACGAGTACAAAGGTTATGCGCCTGTCGCATCGGGCTGGGCAGCGGTATGGGCTGAAGAAAATACCCGTGCATCTATTTTTGATGCGATGCAACGCAAGGAAACTTATGCGACTACCGGTAGCCGCATGCAAGTGCGTTTCTTCGGTGGCTGGGAATTTGATAAAAACGATGCCAACAACCGATTACCCGCCAAGGTAGGTTATGCTAAGGGTATACCTATGGGCGGAGACCTGTCAGCACCACCTAAAAGCAAGAAAGCACCAACATTCCTTGTCGCTGCAATGAAAGACCCTCTTAGCGGCAATCTTGATCGTATTCAAATCATTAAAGGCTGGATGGATAGCAAAAAAGAGCTGCATGAAAAGGTTTATGATGTTGTCTGGTCTGATAACCGTAAACTTAATACAGAAGGTAAATTACCATCCGTTGGTAGCACAGTGGATATTTCCAATGCCAGCTGGACCAATACTATTGGTGAACCTGAGCTTATCACTGTTTGGACGGATCCTGACTTTGATGCGAAACAAAGCGCTTTTTACTATGCACGTGTAATTGAAATTCCAACACCGAGATGGACAGCCTACGAGGCCAAGTACTATAAGATAAAAATGCCAAAGGAAGTCCCTATGACCACTACCGAACGCGCTTATACTTCGCCTATTTGGTATACGCCATAAAAGGGTTAAGTTTTCTGCATAGCAATCTTGGAAAACGGAGCGTATATACGCTCCGTTTGCTTTTTATATGATGAAACAATCTAAACTCTATACTCTGTTTCGTGAGCCTCTGCTGCATTTTCTTGTGATAGGTGCTGGACTTTTTTTTCTGTTTACTCTGATAAGTGATTCGAATGTTGAAACTGATACCCGCATCACTATTACACAAGCTGATCTGAACCGTCTTGCTACCACCTGGTTAAAGCGCGTAGGAAGGCCACCTTCAGAACAAGAAAGAGAGCAACAACTTGATTATTACATCCGCGAACAGGTGCTTTATCGCGAAGCTATGGCTATGGGGTTGGATCAGGATGATGTTATTGTGCGTCGTCGCCTGGCAAGAAAAATGGAATACCTTTTTAATGACCTGAGTTTAATTTCTGAACCGACCGAAACTGAATTAGCATCATTTCTGTCTACACATACTTCAAAATTTACCCAGCCTGGCACCCTTTCCTTTAGACAGATCTATCTGGACCCTACCCAACACAAAAATGAAATAAATAAAGACGCAAAACAGTTACTTGAACAATTAAAAGAAACAGCGTCTGATGTTGACACGATCAATCTGGGCGATCGATCTTTACTTCCTTACGAGTTTAGCAACGAAAGAGAAAGTGAGATAGCCAGCATGTTTGGTGCAGCATTTGCCAAGCAAGCTTTTGCATTGCCTATTAATAGCTGGCAAGGACCGATTACTTCTGAGTATGGGATACATCTGATTTACATTAATTCACGTACTAAAGTTCGATTACCCCCAACTTGACGAAATACGTGAGCGTGTTATCAGTGAATGGCGTTCCACAAAACAACATGAGGCCAATGAGCTTTTTTATAAAAGCCTGTATCAGCGTTATGAAATAATACTGGATGACGATGTTGTTAAAGATGCGATTGCAAGTAACGAACAATAATGAAGCGAATTGTTATCAGCCTTGTTTTATTATTGCTTGCTAATAGTTCTGTTGCAGATGAAATTCTGCCCAGCTATTTGGAATTAAACGAAGAGAGTCCAAATACTTATGCTGTTTTATGGAAAGTACCACAAAAGAAAGGCCAAAAACTTTCACTGCAAGCGCATTTCCCTGACAGTTGCGTAAATAAAACAGCAATCACTTCACACAATATCGACAGTGCCGTTCTACAACGCTGGTATATTCACTGCGCTAACGGCATAGTTGGACAGCGTATATCTATTGAAGACATAGAAAACAGTAATACGGATGTATTATTGAGATTGAAATGGATTGATGGTTCAGTTTCAACAGCGTTGCTTAAACCTTCAGAGCCGTTCTATGTTATCCCTGAAAAGAACACCGCTACCGACATAGCTATGATGTATTTCTGGTTAGGGGTAGAGCATATTCTTCTAGGGGTTGATCATCTGTTGTTTGTATTTGCCCTATTGCTAATTGTCAGTAACACACGTCGATTAATAGTGACCATTACTTCCTTCACTCTTGCACACAGCATTACTTTAGGTGTTGCCACATTGGGATTTGTGCACGTACCCCAACAACCGGTAGAAGCAGTTATTGCATTGAGCATTCTGTTTTTGGCGGTGGAACTTGCGCATGGCAAACAGGGGAGAAAGGGTGCTGCTGCAAGGTGGCCATGGGTTATTGCATTTGTTTTCGGACTATTACACGGTTTTGGCTTTGCTGGTGCACTCGTTGAAATTGGTTTACCACAGCAAGCTATTCCATTGGCACTTATCTTTTTCAATATTGGCGTTGAGTTCGGTCAACTAGTATTTATCGCAGCTGTGCTTTTACTTGGTTGGGCACTGCACCAGTTAAAACAGACAATTCTACTTGAGAAGGCCGAAGCAGCAGCAATTTATTCTATCGGCGGAATTTCGTCGTTCTGGTTATTCGAGCGAGTTATCTACTTGAGAAGGCCGAAGCAGCAGCAATTTATTCTATCGGCGGAATTTCGTCGTTCTGGTTATTCGAGCGAGTTAGTACGTTCTAATAAATCAGACAAGAAAGAAACGGTGAATGTCCGCTTTTGGCACAAAGCAGACACTCAACCTTCATGTAGGAAGCCACTTGGCCAGATGCTACTATTGTCTAATTAGGAAAGGCTGAAAGGATGATAGCTAAGAAAGCGACCGTAATTGGTGTTCTCGCGATGTTCGTAGTTTTCACGAATGGTGGGAGCGCAGAGGCTGCCGAAGGCGGCGCAAGCCATTATTTACCCGGCATGGCTGGAGACCTCCTCTTCGCGGTTGAACCGCAACCTGGTTTTCTGGTCTCCAATACGGTCTGGTTTCAATCCGGTGACGTGAGTGCAGCCGCCCGGCAGGGGGTTAGTTAATCTCGATCTAGACGTCGATATCGTGCTTAATGTCCTCGCTGCGACCTATACCTTCGACACCCCGGTTCTGGGTGTCACCTACACGATCGGAACGGCGATACCGTTCGGATATGCCAATCTCGACACGCGGATTGGGAGTCCCCTCGCTGTTGGGACGATCAAGCTCGGCGAGGAATCCTTCAACCTCAGCGATATCTTCTTCACCCCATTGCAGCTCAACTGGAACGTCGGCAAGTTTCACTTCAAACTGGCCGAGTCAATCATAATGCCAACGGGCGATTACGACCTGAACAATGACGTCAATCTTGGCCGCAATTACTGGAGCTTCGATACCGTTGGTACGGTGACCTGGTTCAACGAAGACAGCGGTACCGAAGTTTCTGTGGCGTCAGGCATCATGGCGAACACCGAGAATGGCAAGACCAATTACGATACGGGCTCGGAGTTCCATGTCGATTTCTCGATCAATCAGTTTCTTTCAGAGACCTTCGCCATCGGACTGAAAGGCTACTACTATAAGCAGATATCAGACGACAGCGGCAGTGGAGCGATTCTGGGTAGTTTCAAGTCGGAATCTGTCGGGATCGGACCAGGCTTCTTCTGGACGCCCAAATTCGCGGGCGGCAAGCTCATGATCCAGGGCAAGTGGCTGCGTGACTTCGATGCCGACAATCGCTTCGAATCGGATTACAGCACTCTCACGGTTGCATGGAAGCTCTGAAATCTCCGTCTTCTAGACTGATCAGAATAAAAATAGCTACCAGTTGCGTCGTGTTACTTGGTTTATTTGGTGGGTCTGAACGATTTAATCTGCTCTGTTTATTGTGGTGTGTTGCCCTTTATTGTGGTTATCTGTCTCTGAGTGTCCCACCAGTGTCCCATGACAAAGTTATATTTTAGTGGGCGATACATGAATTTAGTAGCCGAGCCTATACTTACCCCTTCCGAAGATAAAAAAGACGCTAAAAAGTGGCGGCACACTACGCGAAAACGAGAGG